>OHQH01000128.1_pt1 | contig 53281 bp, 48 predicted proteins | sample 1577891 | NCBI WGS metagenome assembly OHQH01 (sample SAMEA3879601, study PRJEB24766) | human gut metagenome | biome: human-associated habitat; feature: feces | place: USA | collected 1985/1987
AGAATGTACACAATAATTCCGTATGATAAAGATGTGGAAAGCGTAAGATCCCCCCACATGTTCTTGCTTTCTACTCTCTATCCTACCTTTTATTGCGGGAGCGGCTGGGCGAAAGCCCGGCTGTTCCTGTTTTTTTGCGCTCTTCGCGCGCGATAGGGGGTATCCAATACCCCCTATATACAAAAATCAGTTCCAGTAGAAACTGATTTTCGATACCGAAATGACGCCGCCCAAGGCGGCTGGGTCATGGTATTTTTGCCATGCATATGTCATGGCAAAAATGATTTCAATATGGTGAATCACCAAAACGATAGCGGAGCGTAATATGGCTATAACATATAACGATTTGTTTTTGGATATTCGCCGGGAACTGAAGCAGGGCGGCGTCATCGACACCACCTTGGAGGCCCGGGAGCTGGTGTGCTTCGCCGCCGGAAAGGATAAGGCCCGGCTGCTGCGGGACGGCGCGCTGTACGCCTCGCCGGAGACGGAGGAGGCGGCCTGGGCGCTGGCCCGCCGGCGTCTGGCCGGGGAGCCGGTGGCTTATCTCATCGGCGAGTGGGAGTTTTACGGCCTGCCCCTGGACATCAGCGAAAGCGTGCTGATCCCCCGGCCCGACACGGAAACCCTGGCCGAGGCCGCCATCGGCTGGCTGCGGCAGCAGGAGGCCCCCCGGGTCCTGGACCTGTGCGCCGGTTCCGGGTGCCTGGGGCTGGCCATCGCCAGCCAGGTGAAGGACGCCCGGGTGGTGCTGGGGGAGCTCAGCGACGGGGCTTTGCGGGTCTGCCGCCAGAACATCCGCCGCTGCCGGGAGCTGACCGACAAGCCCTTTGGTGTGAACATCATGCTCATGCACCCGCAGGCAGATGCGTTTGCCCAGATCGTGGTGGAGGAAAAAGTCGCCGTGGTCACCACCGGCGCAGGCAACCCGGGAAAATACGTTCCCATGTGGAAAGCTGCCGGTATCAAGGTGATTCCGGTGGTGGCTGCTGCCGTGCTGGCACGGCATTTGGAGCCGCTGGGCATTGACGCCGTCATTGCCGAGGGCACCGAGAGCGGCGGCCATGTGGGCGAGATGACCACCATGGCACTGGTGCCGCAGGTGGTGGATGCGGTCAGTGTGCCGGTCATCGCCGCAGGCGGCATTGCCGATGGCCGTCAGTTGGCGGCTGCGCTGGCACTGGGCGCTTGCGGGGTGCAGGTGGGCACCTGCCTGCTGGCAAGCGAGGAGTGCCCCATTCACCCCAACTACAAGGCCGCGCTGCTCAAAGCCGGGGACAGTGACACCATCGTCACCGGGCGCACCGTGGGTGCACCGGTGCGTGTGCTGAAAAACCGCATGAGCCGCGAGTACGTCCGGCAGGAAAAGGCCGTACGGCATGGCCGAAATCCATCGGGTTGGCGACAGGCAGTTCGGTATATTTCGACATCCACGCCGGACGTCCCGAGACATACTCGGCAATGATGCGCCCCCCGGCCACGACGGCATCGGGATGTGCGTCGAAGAATTCGGCATACGCCCGGATAAACCCCGCATTGATACGTTCGTCGTCGTCGATGAAGGCCATGTAGGGCGCCGAAGTTTCCGCGATCCCCCGGTTGCGGGCATAGGAAACCCCCGGGCCGGTCTCGGTCACCATGCGCAGGTTGAGCGCCGGATACCGTGCCGCGAAGGCCGCGAACCGGGCGGGCGTATCGTCCGTCGAATTGTTGTTCACCACCACGCACTCCCACTCCCCGGCGGGCATGTCCTGCCGCACGACGGATTCGAGCGCCGCGAGAAGCTGTCTGGCACGATTATGCGTCGGGATTATGAGCGAGAGGCGGATCATCGTGCGAATGTAGCAATTTATCCGTAAAAAACCGTTATATTTGCACAAATTATAAGCGATACGACTATGCACAATCTGTTTCGTACCCTTTTGCTGCCCATAGCGGCCATGTTTGCCGTGACGGCGGTCTCGGCGCAAAACGTAAGCTGGAAAAGCACCGTGGAGCACCTCGACGGCGACATGTACCGGATCGTACTCGAAGCCTCGATCCCCGCGCCTTACCATATGTATGACATGGGGCCCTATGAAGGCGGGCCCAATGCCACGACGATCACCTTCACCGCGGGTGCCGGGGCTACGCTCGAGGGCGGCGTAGAGCAACTCTCCACTCCCGAGCGCCACTACGACAAGACCTTCGAGATGGAGATCGGCACCTTTGCCGGCAAGGCGCTATTCGCCCAGCGGGTGAAGCTCGCGGCCGAAAAGGCCGCCGTCACGGCCCAGCTGGAGTGGATGATCTGCGACGACACGAGCTGCATGCCGCCCGAGGATACGGAAATGACGATCGACCTGACGGCACAGGCCGGCGCAGCGACGGCATCGGCCGCCACGCCGCAGGATACGGCCCCAGCGGGAACTGCGGACAAGGCCGCCCTTGCGAAAGCCCCGGACAATGCCGACGGAGGCTCGGCACAGGCCGCAGCGGAACCTGCGCAGAAAGACGCCGCAGGCGGAGGCTCGCTGTGGGCGTTGATCATCGAGGCGATCCTGTGGGGTTTTGCAGCTTTGCTGACCCCCTGCGTATTCCCCATGGTGCCGATGACCGTATCGTTCTTCATGAAAAGCTCCGGCAGCCCCGCGATGGGACGTTTCCGCGCCGGCATGTACGGGTTCTTCATCGTCGCGCTCTACACGCTGCCGATAGCCGCAATCATCGTCATCACACGCATCGTCGGGGGCGATGCCGTGACGGCCGACATCTTCAACTGGCTGGCGACACACTGGCTGCCCAATATCCTTTTCTTCCTCGTATTCATGGTATTCGCCGCATCGTTCTTCGGAGCGTTCGAGATCACCATGCCTTCGTGGATGGTCAACAAAACCGACAGCAAAGCCGACTCGAAAGGCCTGGCCGGCATCTTCTTCATGGCCCTGACCCTCGTGCTGGTATCCTTCTCCTGCACGGGCCCGATCGTAGGTTCGGTGCTTATCAAATCGACGTCGGGCGAATTCTGGAGCCCGATCGTCACCATGCTGGCGTTTTCCGTCGCCTTCGCGCTTCCCTTCACCGTCTTCGCCTTCTTCCCGTCGATGCTCAAGAAGCTGCCCAAAAGCGGCGGATGGCTCAACTCGGTGAAGGTCGTGCTGGGATTCATCGAGGTGGCGCTCGGCATGAAGTTCCTCTCGGTCGCCGACCAGACCTACCACTGGGGGCTGCTCGACCGCGAGATATACCTCGCCGTATGGATCGTGACCTTCTCGCTCCTGGGGCTCTATCTGCTGGGGAAAATCAAATTCGCGCACGACAGCGATACGCCCTACCTGGGCGTAGGACGCCTGGCACTGGCCATCGTCACCTTCTCGTTCGTCGTATACCTGATCCCCGGCATGTGGGGCGCCCCGCTCAAAGGCCTCTCGGGCTACCTGCCGCCGCTGCATACGCAGGATTTCGTGATCGGGAAGGAAGCGCCGACCGCTTCGGGCGGAGAAACGCGCATGCTGCTGACCGTCGAGGGACAGAAACCCAAGCACAGCGATTTCCTGCACCTGCCCCACGGCCTCGAAGGATTCTTCGACCTGAAAGAAGCCGAGGCCTATGCCGCAAAGGTCGGCAAACCGCTCTTCATCGACTTCACGGGTCACGGGTGCGTCAACTGCCGCGAAATGGAAGCCCGCGTATGGGCAGACCCGCAGGTGCTCGACATCCTGCGCAACGACTACGTGATCGTGGCGCTCTATTCCGACGACAAGAAAGTGCTTCCCGAGGACGAATGGGTAACCACCGACACGGGAAAGGTGCTCAAAAGCCTCGGCAAGATAAACTCGTATTACGCCCTGAAAACCTACGGGGTAAATGCCCAGCCTTACTACGTGCTCCAGGGACGGGACGGAAAACAACTCGTGCCGCCGCGCGGGTACGACCTCAACGTCGACAATTTCGTGGGATTCCTCAAGAGCGGCGTCGAAGCCTACAACGCCCAAAAATAGGGGTTACGACAGCAAAAAGAAGCACTGCGACGGCAAAAAAGCCTGCGACTTTCCGGTCGCAGGCTTTTTCACATCCACCGTCCGCACATCAGTCCGCGAACTCGTCGAACATCGTCGTACTCAGGTATTTCTCGGCACGGTCGGGGAAAACCACCACGATATTGCCCCGTTCGATGCGCTGCGCGGTGCGCACGGCCGCCAGCATCGCGGCGCCGCTGCTCATGCCGGCGAAGATCGCCTCCCTGGCAATGATCTCCCGCGCCATGGCGATCGCCTCTTCGCTCTCGACCATCTCCTGCATGTCGATCTGCGAAGGATCGTAAATGTCCGGAACGATAGCCTCCTCCATATTCTTCAATCCCTGGATATAGTGGCCCCGGATCGGTTGCGCGCAGACGACCCTGATGTCGGGCTTCATCACCTTCAGGAACCGCGAAAGCCCCATCAGCGTCCCCGACGTGCCGATCGCACAGACCAGGTAGTCGATCCTGCCGCCTGTCTGCTGCCAGATTTCCAGTGCCGTAGACTGGTAATGCGCCAGGTAATTACCCGCATTGGCAAACTGGTCGGGCATGAAATATTTTTCGGGGTCGCCGGCCACCTTGCTGCGGGCCAGGCGGATCGCCCCGTCGGTTCCCTCCTCGGCGGGCGTAAGGATCACCTTCGCACCATAGGAACGGATTATTTTACGCCGCTCGACCGACACGGCGCTGCTCATCACGATCTCCACGGGATATCCCTTGACGATGCCGACGATGGCCAGGCCGATGCCCGTATTGCCCGACGTCGGTTCGATGATCGTCTTGCCGGGCGTGAGGCGCCCGTCCTGTTCGGCCTCCTCGATCATCCGCAGCGCAATGCGGTCTTTGATGCTGCCCGTGGGGTTGAAACCTTCGAGTTTCGCATAGATATTGACGTTCGGGTTGGGGCAAAGCCGGTTGATCCGCACCATCGGGGTTCCCCCGATAGTACCCAAAATATTCTTTTTTACCATAAATCGACCTAATTAACCGCGTAAAGATAATCATTTCCCCGAAATAGCGGCAATCCGCCCGTCCGATTCCGCCCGAAAGCCGGCCGCCATCAAACGCAGGGGTGCCCGCACAACGAATGTGCAGGCACCCCAATCCTCATCCGGAACGGTTATTTTTCCGGCTTCCCGTGTTCGTCGAAAGCGGCCTTGACCTCGGCCTCCTTCTTTGCGCGCTGCTCGGCATCGGGGGCTTCGCCCTCCTTGACCAGCTCATTCACTTTACGTTCGAAATTCTGCTCGCAGGGCGTGCAGGTCGTTTCTTTGTTTTCCATAGGTACGAATTTTGGCATATTACGTACGTTTCCCTGCAAAATGCACACCGGAATTGCCTCGGTTCGGATCTGCCGATTATATTTGTATACCTGAAACAAAATAATCATGAAAACCTGCAAACTACTCCTGCTCGCACTTTGCTGCGGATGCATCTCCGCATCCGCAGCCGGCAAGGCCGGCTCTGAGGCACCCCGCATCGTCAACATCGTCAACTTCATCCGCAATATCGAACCGCGCAGCGAAGAGATCACCGAAACGGTACTCTACGAAACCGTCGCACGGCAGGCGGCACAGCTCGCCGAATACGGTCTCCCGGCCACGTTCCTGCTGCAATACGACGCGCTGATCAATCCCCGCTACCGGAAACTGCTGACACAGGATGTCTATCCCGGCACCGAGGTGGGCGGCTGGTGGGAGATCACGCAGCCCCACGTGGAAGCCGCAGGGCTCAAGTGGCGCGGCCGCTACCCGTGGGACTGGCATGCCGACGTGGGCTTCGCAACGGGGTACACACCCGAAGAACGCCGCAAACTGGTGGACGTCTACATGGAAAAATTCAAAGAGATATTCGGCAAATACCCGACGGCCATCGGGTCATGGTTCATCGACGCCTATACGCTCGGGTACATGTACGACAAATACGGCATCGTCGCTTCGTGCAACTGCAAAGACCAGATAGGTACCGACGGCTACACGCTGTGGGGCGGCTACTGGAACCAGGCTTATTATCCCAGCCGGGTCAATGCCTACATGCCTGCTCAGACCCGCGAGGGACAGATCCCCGTCCCCGTATTCCGCATGCTGGGCAGCGACCCGATCTACCAGTACGACAACTGCGTGGGCGGAGCCTTGCAGGGGGTGATCTCGCTGGAACCCGTCTACGGCGACAGCGGCGGCAGCCGCCAGTGGGTCGAGTGGTTCTTCCGGTCGATGTTCGAAGAACCCTGCCTCGCATTCGCCTACACCCAGGCCGGGCAGGAAAACTCCTTCACCTGGGGCAGTATAGAGAAGGGGCTCAACATCCAGATCCCGCTGCTGGCAAACCGTTTCCGCAAGGGCGAAATCCGTGTGGAGACGCTCACCCGGTCGGGCGAATGGTTCCGGGAGAATTTCCCGGTAACGCCCCCGACGGCCGTCACGGCACTGACCGACTACCGTGAAAAGGATCGTAAAACCGTATGGTACAACAGCCGTTACTACCGCACCAACCTGCTATGGGAAGGCGGCGCATTGTGCATCCGCGACATCCACATGTTCGATCAGCGGATGGAGTCGGACTACTACCGCAAAGCCGGCACCACCAACCAGTGCGTCTACACGACGCTGCCCGTCGTGGACGGCTGCATGTGGAGCACCCGGGAGCAGCTGGCCGGGCTGCGGGTCGTGCGGCGCAATGCCGACGGAAGCCTGGCCCAAGCGCATGGCGGCACCCCCGCCGTAACGGAAAAGAGCAAAGGCAAATTACTCGTGGAGTGGCCGATGGACGACGGACGGAAGCTCACGATACTGCTTTCGGAAGAAGGGATGGAGATCGCCGTCTCCGGCAAAGGCCCCGACTGGATGCTGGAGCTGACCGCAGCACCCGGTGCAGCGTTGCCGTTCACGGCGTTCGGGGCAAGGCGGATCGCCGCAGTCCAAAAAGGGTTCGCCTACGCATTCGATTGTACGAAGGGCACCATTGCGACCGACGGCACCTCCACGGGAAGCATATTCGTCCTGCATCCTTCAGACGGAAAGATCTCGCTGAAATTCAAATAACGGCGCAACGGTTTCACAAGCCGGCGGCCTGCCTCGGGATCGGGGCGGGTCGCCAGTGTTTAAAACCGTTCCGGGAATGCGGTATTCCCGCAAATTTTCGTTAGCTTTACGACATGGGAGCCGTCACTAACCGACGTCGTCCGCACAATCATGAAAGTATGCAAATCGCCTCTCCCGGAAAATTCGCGGATCGTCCGCTACCCCGACGCCAATTACCGCGACTGCTTCCGCTGCCGCCTGCAAAATCCGGGAAAAGTATCCCCGAACCAGGTGATGGCGGCATTCTGGACGACCTGCCCGGCATGGCTGAAGTTTCTCTTCCGGCTACGCGACCTGCTGGTCAGGCCCTTCGGGCTGAAAACCGGGGAGGGGCCCAGCCGGGAAAAACTGGAAGAAGCCCTGAACAACGGCGAGAGCTGCGGTTTCATGTCCGTCGCCGAAAGGACGGCCGACGAAACGATCGTCGCCCTGGACGACAAGCACCTGGTGGCCTACATGTCCGTCTACATCGAAGGCGGCCAAGTCTTCGCGAGCACGGTCGTGAGATACCACAACAAACTGGGAGTGGTCTATTTCAACCTCATCCGTCCGTTCCACGTCCTCGTCGTGAAAAACCTCTTCAAACAGATGATGCGCGAACGCGGGTTCTGACACGGAGTTATTCCCGCGTCACCCGTAAACACCGCCGGCCATGAAACCGAATGTCCTATTACTCGGAATACTGCTATTCTTGTCCCCAGCCGCCCTCGGAAATAACGCAGGCGACGATACGGATGCGCTGCTGATCGCCGCCACATATATATATCGGCGACGGGAACGGGACGATCTACCGCGGATACGGCACCAACCCGCTGGATGCGGCATATACGTTCAAAAACGGCAGAATCTACAAAGGCGACGGCAGGTTCACCCTGTCGCTCGACGCCCTGTATACGATCAGAGACGGAAGAATTTTCGAGGGCAACAACACCTGGCCCTACGATGCCGCATACTCCATCGAAGGAGAGCGGATATACCGGGGCAACGCCAGATTCGCCTCGTGGTTCGACGTGTTGTTTACGGTAAGGGACGGACAGTTTTACATAGGGGACAGTTCGTTCATCCTCGACATAGCCTACTCCGTCAGGGACGGCCGGGTTTACGAAGGTCGCGGGGAGTTCACAAATACGCTATTCGATGTGCTGTATACGATCGAATACGGGGGTTATTAAGCATCGGAGGAAATCCCGGGGCACGTAATTTACAAACCGGGCGCCGGAAATATACCGTGTATCCCGATCTTTCATGATCCCTGTTATTTATTACGGTTGGCAAAGGGGCGCCGCCCGTCGTGGGCATCCTTGAACGAGCGTATTAACATCGTTTCATATTCACCGGGGAGTTCTTCTGCCAATTCTTTCCAGCAAATTATCAGGCGGTCACAGTCTTCCATCTGCCAGATATAGCAACCACCCCGGTGTCCTACGGGCTTTCCTTCACCGAATTGCATATACTGTTTTATCCGTCGGCGCAATGAACTTCCGGTCATTCCTATATAAAGAATATTTGTTCCCGTCACCCAATTGTTTTTCAACACGGTAATATCCACATTGGGATCCTTTCCCTTGAAAAAACCGCCGCGGCCTACCTCGGCAAATTCAGGGAAACTTATTTCTTTTCTGAGAACCAGATATACTCCTTTCGTCTGCGGAATACAGTCCACCTCCTTTTTAAGGGCCGCAACCGTTTTAAAACCCACAAATCCCCATGCCCTTGCATCTTCAAGCGTATTCATAAACAAAAGATTTTAGTACAGGCCCATAGTAAATCCGAACAGCCATTGGTTATCAATCAACTACATCCAATGCCAAACATAAAAACAGGGGTCGGATTTTTCAATCCGACCCTTTGGTAGCGGGAGGAGGACTCGAACTCGGAATGTTTAAGCCTATATTTCAATGAATTATACTAGCTCCTCTGTTAAAAAGTATTCCAACAAGTATTGTTTATTCAATATTTGAACTGATTAAATCCACCATTTCAGCAGATACCCGAAGAATATTTTATATAAAATTCGTACCATAGCCATTACGTTGTTTCATTCCACAAACCAACTGTACTCCTTCTCTCCCGCCAGCGCCTTTGCCAGTCCGTCTGCAAATACCGCAGCATTGCGGCTCCTCGTTAGGAACGAATCGATATAACTCGACTTGTTGGCTCCAGTAAAGAGGTTGAACACCCGCCATAGGTCTATCTCTCCTTGCTTGTCGCAGGCAAATGCCGGGTCGTTGTAATAGGCCCTTGCAATGGTGTTCAGATGGCAGTCCGTGAATTCGAACTCCGGGAGCAGTTTCCGCTGTGGCGGTGGCAGAAACTGGTATAACCTCGCCTTGCCTACCAGCTGTGCGAACTGACTCTCCGACATCGTACAGTCGAGCAATGCCCGCATCCGCTCCAGATGGCGTTTGGCATTGTAGCTTACCACCAGTTCGGTAATCTTCGCCGTCAGCTCCTGCGTATTTGTCACCCGTATCTCTTCGGCCACACCGTCCGTAGCCACACACATATTGCAGCACACCATGTTTTTGAAGCCGATAAAGACCTTGAACTTCTCGAAGCCTTTCTTGCTGTACAGGTTCTCTTGGTTATAGGCTCTGACACCCCCTATCGTAAGGTTCAGCCTGCATCCGTCGATGGTTTCCGTGACAGAGGGGATTTCGATGCAGAACATCATCCGCTCGTAATAAATCGTCTTGTCTGCATCCGTAAGTTCGTGCACCGCCTTGTGGATGGCTTCGGGAGTCCCGCCCTTGACGATATGGCTCACCCGGATTTCGGGATTGTCTACCGTATCTCCTCTGAACATCCGTTGCGCACACTCCCACATGGTTTCGATGAACTGGTTATGGGAGATGGTCACCTCGTTGTCTTTGGAGAATACCGGGGTAATACAGTCGTTCTTGAGGTGGTAAAGGCTGACTTGTTTGGTATTGGCCTCGATGAAAGGCTTGCGTGGCTGTTCTTCGGGAGTTTCCCGAAACGGGGATTCTTCATCCTCACCGAACGAGGGAGAGGAAATAATCGGCTGCACATCGTCCTTCGCATCTTCAACGGGTACAAAGGGCAGCAGGTGGTGCTGGTTATCGGGCTGCATTGCCCGCCGGATAGCTGCTTCCATAACTTACAGGGGTTGGGGTTTGACATTGGTTGCACCAGTCGAGAATCTGTGTCCCGACTTGGCTGGTAATGGGAAATTCCGGTTTCCCGGCGAACAGTTCCGTACGGTCTTTGGATGCCGTGGCATAGTGCTTCATGTTCACGTCGAAGACGATGGTGAACTCATAGTCCACGTTGTCACGTTGCACAGCCTTCAACCCTACTTTCTCCGGAATCATCTTCCCGTTACGCTCGTTAAGCACGTACTCCTGTTTGCTGCGCATGGTACAGATGACATGGCACGAGGAATTGAGGATACGCTGGATAAAGGCGTTCTGACGCGGCGTGACCTTGGCCCAGTTGGCAAAGGAGTTGCCTTGCAGATTGGCGTGGAAATCCAGCAGGTAATCCCAGCAATGCGAGATACTGTCGATGATGATTACTTCCATGCCCGCACTTTCGCAGATACCGATGGCATCGATGTATTTCTCCGGGTTGTAGGGTTCCGAGAGGGAAAGTACGTTGTAGGCTCCCAGATGGGCATAGAGGTCTGCACTGCCGTTCTCGGTATCGATAACGGCGATTTTCGTCCAGTCGGAAGCCATACCGCAGGCCAGCAGCAGGCTGGAATAGGTCTTGCCCGAACCCGATGCCCCTTGCAGGGCCAGCCGCATCTTGGCTGCCCGGCGTTGTGAATGTCGTAATTGCATAGATAAATGGTTATTTGATATGGGAATGATTGTAGTGCGGTGATAAAAAGCAAGGCTGCTCCTTTTGCGAGGAACAGCCTTTTAAATGAAGAGGGCGATTCTTACAGTACGGCAACCGTGGTGAACTGCGGATTGTCACCTGCATTGTGAAGCAGGAGGAACTGCTCGCCGCTCTCCTCGGAGAGAACTTCCGAAATGACGGGATGGTCGAGCGCTTCGGCGGGATACTTCGACGTGACGGCGCCCGCCTTATCGCCATACCCGAAGAAATGCTTGCCCGTCTGCTCGTTGCGGATGATGCGGATTTGAAGGATGCCTTTCCACTCTTTGAACTCGTCGAGGGTGAATGTCCGCAGGAATTTGAGCGTGTGGTTCATAGTCATAGATTTATTTAGATTCGACAACAAGGGCAATAATATGATATGCCCCAAAGCCCAGCCGGGGTCGTAACCCAATCCCGCAAAGCGGGAGGGGGTATTCGGGGGATATATCGCACGGGCATACATTTTCAGCCTTTCAGAAAAAATTTTATTGCAAAAAATAATGAATTCGACTCAAGTAACCACAAGAATTCATCGTATGATGGGTGGTACTTGAGCCGATTCGCATGTGGGGATAGAGGATATTCGGTTATATTATTTTAATAGCCGTAGTTACTTGATTCTCATATTGCAGGAGAAAAAGCCCGGAAATAGGCAAGGTTACTCACTCAAACATAAATTTCTATATAAAATAATTAATCTGAATGAGTAAACCACTATTATAATAACGGGCTGAATGGATGTTTGACAGCAACCCTTTCACTCACTCACTTACTTTATGTATCTATTACAAAGTAAGTGAGTAGAGATTATACATGATAATACTATATCTCTTTATCTGTAAGATTATTTAGCCAATCACCGTCAAGGATTAAAAAACATTCAGAATATTCCATATGCCGTTTTTTAATTCTTAATATTATCCACTTATAAATCTGTCGTATACTCATAATTTCTTCATTACTCCTTCACATTTAGGACACACCAGATTATCTTCACATCTCAATATTCTATGGTTTCGAAATAAATAATAACTTATATTATTCGGAACCGACTTCAGTACATCCCCATATGTAAAGTGCGTTATACTCGCCATTTCTTGATTCATGCACCATCCAATAACCTTTCTGTGGAGTTTGCGGGTATTTGCGCAATAGGTATTCTTTGGTCAAACAACAGTTATCGAGTATATCCGCATATACTTTAGTAATTAATCGGTAGCGGCCACTCTTTTTATGCAGCAATGAAATAGTCCCGGATCGTCGGTTTATAGAGATATGAGTCGCATGCTTACGATGCATAAATTCTTGAAAGGGCCAATATTTCATAGAAATGATAGTTATAATTACTAATCAACATCATCAGGAGTGCCTTTGAGATTCAATCGACGGACTAGCTCAATAAATTTTATATCAAATTCTTCACCACGCATGTTAATCCCCAATTTCTTGCCATTATAAAATACCTGAGCAAACCCGCTTTTAAAATCGTGTACACAATCATATTTTAGAGGCACTACAACATTCCCTGTCCTATTTATAAACCCCCATTTATTATGCATACAAACTGCAGCCAATCCTTCCGAAAAATCATTAGCATGGCTATAGAGAATAGGGATACGTTCTATGCCTAAATTATTTATGTATCCATAACGCGCATCTTCTATCTCTATTTTATCAAGAATAGGCGAATACTTTCCATATTTTCCGCCAATTCTTACTTTAGCTAACCCATCACTAAAATTTCCTGCTTCATCATATTTTAATGGAATAATTTCATATCCATTTTTATCAACATATCCATACTTTATTCCATTATATACACAGGCTAATCCTTCTGAAAAATTCTCAGCATATTGATATTTAGGTGGGATTACTTCATTCCCATATATATCAACAAAGCCATACAAATCTACTTCTTTATGAATTAAAACTCTAGCTAATCCCTCACTAAAATCCCAGCCCCAATCATATTTAGAAGGAACATATGTTGGTCTACCTGCATTCTGAACAACTAAACTTCCTGCAAGGTTGATATATCCTTTTAGATTCCTAAATGCCTGTTTATATATAACAACAGCCCATCCATTCCTAAATGGCCCAATATATTCATATCGAGCAGGTACTATTAATTTTCCATTATTATCTAATAATCCATATTTTCCACCAATAATAAAATTTCCAGCTTCAGAAGTACATGGCGGTCGTCCCCCAATCCTTACAACAGCTCCGTTAGTAGTAAATGACTGGATTTCATCATATTCTATCGGAACAACAACAGCTCCTAATGTATTAATACACCCATATTTACAATCTAATTCAACAATTGCGAGTCCATTAAAAAAATCACTAGCATATGTATATTGCAATGGAATAATTTCTTCATTATTGATATTAACATATCCATATTTCGAGTTTAATTTCACACGTGCTAATCCATTATGAAAATCCCAAGCCCAAGCATATTTTGACGATATATATATAATTTGTGGGCCATTATGTATTTTTATTTCACCAGTTGTAGTTATAAATATGCATTCGCCATAATTATTCGTAATTTTAGCATATCCATTAACAAATGATTCTGGCTGTCCCTCCTTTACATTAATTATAACATCACCTTTTATATTTATAAAAAAATAATGATTATTAACACTTTTTACACAGGCTAATCCATCTTGATAATTCCAACCCCATATATATTCAGATGGAATAAAAACGGGATTATTTCCTCTATAAACTTGAATCTGTCCTTGGAAATTAATTAATCGAGTTTCCCCAGCATATTCTACTTCTGCAAATTGACAATTTAAAATACGAATTCGAGTATAATAAGGAGCAACAATACATTTCCCATCAATATTTATTAATCCATATACTCTTTTATAAATTGGATTATCATAATTATCATTGATAAAACACTCGGATTCAACACAGGTTACGGCAAATCCATAACAAAATTGCCCGACATTTATGTAATCTAAAGGCAGTTCCACGATATTTTGCGATAGAGGATCATAAATTTCATATGCTCCATCTGTATTCTTTCTGATAATTCGCATTGATTTCTGCGATTTTATATTATTACTTATATTAGATTGTTGTAGATCATTTTCACCAACTATATCACCAATAAGTAAATCCATCATTGCATCATCTTCCAGATCTTCATACAGCCATTCGTTATCACAATCGTCGTGCATAAGTCCTATGTTTAATCAATAATAAAAATTACTTTTTAAATCCCCATTTGAGAGGGGTATAAAAAAAAGTGTGGAGTTGTTAGTTTATCGTACTGGAGGCTCTGGTAAGCCATAGGACAAATAAACAATACCCCACACTTGGGCAGTATATCAAGAATGATATATCTACGCAAGTGATGAGTGTTTGTATTGCCTATCCCTGTCCTTAAAATTTACCAGATTCCCAGTACAGGATGAAGCTAAACACTTTCATCAATCAATATGTCACCGCTCTGACGAACGGTATCACAAAGTTAGAAAATGTTTTTGAAATACAACACACTCTTGGGGTATTGTAGGTGCAAATTACGGTTAAAAGTTTCTGAAAATCAAGATTGAATTATATATATGATTATCCTACGTTGGGGATTACTGTTTTACTTGATTCAAGTACCCCATAAAATGAAAAGCCTGCCATTACTGACAAGCCTTTATATCCTCAATTACTCACTCAACTTATAATATTTTATATATAAACATATTGATATAAGTGAGTACTAGAGTTTGAATTCTTCGTTAATCGGAGTTGCCATCGAAATTGTTTGTGCAATCTCACAATTCAGGTATTTTTCGGAACAGTAATTTTTAACTATATAATAGTTGCCCTTGACGGCATCCTTATTTCGCTGCAAGGTGCACAGGCATTTTAGCCATTTCACAGCTTCACGCTCCTCTTTAACAGGTTTCATCCCCATTTGTTCGAAAATGACATTTAAATGCTCCTGAATATCTAAAGAGCACCACTTTGTTTCTGGCTTAAAGCTCGCTTTGATAACTTGTTTGAATGGGTGATTCTCTGCCAGCGCATTGAAGATAACCGCATTGTGATACCATTTGTACCAAGCGTTGCTTTTGTCCCTCATATCCGAAAGCCTTTGTACCAGATTTTCAAATGGGACATACTGCGATAATTTCTCATAACGCTCGACAAATCCGCGTTGAGTTCGATTGCATTTACGCTTGAGATTCTCCATAGAAACCGGGATACAGTCTGTTCTCTGTTCATGCATCTCCCTGATTGCCTCAACAACCTCATCGACACTCTGGTACTGCAGCTCTTTTAAATCCTTATTTGTTGCCGCAACAACTTTTTGAGTAGCCTCACCGTTTTCATGCCACATTTTTTTCCAGTCAACGATACGGCATGTTTTTCCCAATGCTTCAACCAAACCGTCTGGTATCAGGTAAATCGCTTCTCGCAATCGTACGAATTCAACAAGAGCATCGATATTGAAGTAGGATATCACATAATTTCCATGAATACTCTTCCGAATCAGACTGACAGGCGTACTTCCGTAGAATGTTTGCTTGGATTGACGAATCAACGACTGCATTGAACTCAAGAAACTGTACGTCAATACGCCATTAAAATTTTCATATATTTTAACAGTCGCATTATACATATTACATAGTTCATCAGCCAAACACAACAGCTTATTTTTATTGTATACAGTATAGCGTTCATTCAATTTTGAAGAGGAGTTGTAGATAATCGTTTCATCATATAGACCTTGGGGATGCCTGCATCGGCCTGCAATCTGCAACATTTTTTCCGGTGAAAGAATCGTATATATCTGCTTGATATCCGACACGGATAATAGGTGAAATCGCTTGTCAATATCAACTCCAACGAAGTAGGTACACGTTATAAATGTAATTGGCTTGGGAAGACACGTCCCCTCTAAATTCGCATAATAAGCTCCTGCTTCACTTTGGCTTTGCGCACTGCACAAGATTGCGCATTCCGCCCTTAATTCTTCCGGCAGCAGATTGATGACAGCCCGGATAGCCGATATCCTGTTATATGCGACCGCAATTTTATGCCCAGAGCCGTACATGTCACGCAAGCGGATTATCGTTTGGGCCGTTGTCAAATGGACGTCGTTTGTATATAACAGCTTCACCTTACGCTTAATCAATCGCCTGAAATTCACTTCGATAACGGGCATTTTCAATATCTCCGGATTGGAAAACGGGCGCATTGTCGCAGATACCAGACAGCGTTGGCGTTCCGGAAATTTGAAGAAATAGTCCATTACCCAGCCCAAAGCACGATTACGATAAGTACTATCCGATTGATAAGAATCAATCTCGTCTACCATTATATACCAATCCCGAAGCCTCGGCTCGATTTTCTCCATTACTTTCCGAAGACTGTCTGCTACGACCAAAATCTTTTTATAGCGTATCGTCTTATTTGATAAATACTTATTGATAGCTTTCGAGGAAGGGGATTGTTTAATATCCCCAAATCCGCCGCCCACATATAAATACGGATTTCTCCCCGTTTGAGGGTCTATGCCCGTCAGATATTTCTCATATGCCAAAGCTTTGGTGGGACACACAACGATACAGTTGTTCGGCGAACGCAGCGCCAGCGTTGTAGCACCGATGCCGGGAACGTTCTTCTTAATTACTCCGTAGGGCAACTGCATGAAAACATCCCCTAACTTCTTGCTTTCATCATTGATAATAATTTGGAGCGCATCTATCTTGTCCGGATTATCCGGATTTATGCTCAACTCATAATCGATTCCGGGTACATCCTTTATCTCCGCATTATTGACGATACAACTGACTACCTCTCCGTTTTTCTCTTCGGTCAGAAATTCATAACGCGGGTCATTCATTTTATGACGCCCAAGCGTTATGGCAGACAATGATTGGAAAACTCTTTTTGTTACCATATCAATATGTATTATCCCCATACTTCTCCTATGGGGTGTTAAACGAGGGAAGCCCATGCATACACACGGGCTATCCCCTAACTAAACTTGCTTCCGATTGCATCGGGCAATGTAAAGACCTGACTATAAGTCTTTAACTGTATTAACAATATACGAAAAATATTCGAGATTTCCAAATAATTCAACAACTATTTTGCTGGTTATCAGCACTTTTATTACATATCAAGCACCTTTTCCAACCGCCCGATATGATTGCTGATATTCTTATTTAGAACCTGCGCATAGGAGCGCTGGGTAACTGAAATATCGGAGTGACCAAGTAATTTGCTCACAACTTCAATAGGCACATCGTTATAGAGCAAAATCGTCGTTGCAAAGGTTTTACGGGCTGTATGGTGGGTCAGTTTTTTGTCGATACCCACAACCTCCGCTATTTCCCGTAAATAGGAATTGACCTTTTGATTAGAGATGCGCGGTTGCACATACTCATTTACCTTACAAAACCTTTCAAACCAAATTATTAATTTTTCGGCCTGAGGAAGCAGTGGAACAGCAATCTCCCGGTCTGTTTTCTGACGTACCAGATTAATCCAGTTTCGCCCATCGAAACCCTTGACAATATGTTTCGGTTGCAGGGCTTGCGCTTCATGATAAGCCAATCCAGTATAGACGGAGAAAAGATAGATATTCTTCACCTCTTCCAACCGTTGTTGGGCAAAATGATAATCTTCCAACAATTTCAATTCTTCCTGCGTAAGGAATACCAGCCGTTTTCGCTCTTTTAAAGGTCTATATTCAACAAATGGGTCTTGTTGGATATAGTTACACTTGAACGCATATACGACCATCTGACGCAGCCGCTGCATGATTTTATTTATAGTAATCGCTTTCAGTCCTTGAGATAATAGGGTGTCCTCGAACTGCTTTACGAAAAAATAATCCACACGGCGTATCGGAATGTCCGTACTCTTATATAAATTCTGGATATATCGCTCCACGTGGGCGAATACCTCTCGGAATTTTTGCAACGTAGAAGGTGAATATTCTTTGCCTACGAGAGATTCCATCCGCTTTATACGTTCCCGGAAAATTCCACACAATGTATGCTCATTGGCAGTCTTATTCTTATAAAGAGAATAAATTTCATCGAGTGAAACATTTCCATCTGCTTCGTATAATTTACGCTCAATGCTTTTCAGCTCGACGGTGATGTCCTGTAACCGACGGTTAATCAATACGGCATCTTCCGAGGTTCCACGGACACATTGAGCGTCTTTGTCCCAAATTTCAGGTCTGATATACAACCGGGTAGAGAATTGCTGACGGTTAATCCCGTCAGTAGTCAGCTTGCAATAGATAGGTACCTCTCCTTGCTTTGTACGCTTAAATTCATAGAGATAGTAAGTGATTCGTAATATTTCAACCATAGTCAGCAGATTGTTTTATAACCTGCTGGAATACTTTTCATTACAAGTCTGGAATACCGAGATTTTCAGATTTTGCCCGGTATTCCAAAGAACCCCTAAAATGCCCCGATTTTGGTTAATTACTAAAATATTTTAAAATATAGTAATTTTACTTATTCACTGATTATAAGACACTTAACTACTTTACAGAGCATAAAATTAGGGGCCAAACATTGCTGTTTAGCCCCTTTGGTAGCGGGAGGAGGACTCGAACCTCCGACCTTCGGGTTATGAGCCCGACGAGCTGCCAACTGCTCCATCCCGCGATATATCTTCAGTGATGTACTATCGCTTTTGCGTGTGCAAAGATAAGACAAATATTCGGACTTTACAAATAATTCTGCGCATGTTCCCTCCGCACACCGCTTATCGTACTATCTATCAGCCGCAAAAAATATTTTATTATTTTTCGAAGGTTAGCCCCACGCTGATTTTTCCACAGATTTCCTACCACCCGGAACAGGGCCGGATGAAAACGCACACACCGTCTGCAGATCCCATTCGCAACACACACCGTCATTCCCAATCAGCGGATATTGGCTACGACAATCTCCGCCAGGTCGCGGACTTCCCCTTTCGTACCGCGCCCGATGGCTTTTTTGCAAAGCGGGCAGGCCGTGACGATCACCTCGGCACCGGTAGCTTCCAACTGCCCGGCCACGGATTTTGCGATCTGCACCTGCTGACCGTCGGAGATCGCCGTATTGGCGACCGAAGAGCCGCAGCAGGGGGCGGGTTTCCGCGGGTTCGAGCAATTCCCCGACAGCCCCGATCACGGCACGCGGATCGTCGTAAATCCCGCTGCCACGTCCCAATTCGCAGGGGTCGTGGTAGGTATAACGCGTCGAGCCGTGCCCGACATGGAGACGGCCTGCCTTCATCAGACGCAGGATATATTCCGAATGGTGCAGCACCTCGACCCCTTCGAGCGCATAATCCTCACGAAAAACCTTGAGGCAGATCGGACACGAGGTCACGAGCGTCGTGATGCCGTGCTTGCGGAACAACTCCGTATTGTAGCGCATCATCTTGCGCGCCGAATCCGTCTCACCGGCCAGTTTCAACGGGCGTCCGCAGCAGACGCCCCCTTCGCGGTCGGCCCACCAGACCTCTTCGCCGGCGGCCTGGAATACTTTTTCCATCGCCGACATCGTACGGGGCGTCAGGAGGGTCATGCACCCGGCGAAATAGCCCACCTTCCCCTCGCCGGACGAGCGGTCTAACCCTTTGAAATAACCGTAGCGCTTTTCGTCGGGGACATTGCGCATCGTATCGCGGGAATTGAGGCGCAGCGTATTGAGGTCGATGTCCACCGGGCATTTCTCTGCGCAGCGTCCGCACATCAGGCAATTGTCGGCCACCTGCAGGCGCAGCATCTTATATCGCCGGTCGCGCAGAAAATAGACCGACTGCACGTTGTCGATGCCCAGCACGCTCTGCAACTGGCAGGGGTCGATACAAATGCCGCAGCGCGAGCAGGCCTCGACCTGGAAGTTGTCGAACGACCCCTCCTTTTCGGTCGAGCGGAGCTTGTAGTGGCGCAGGAAGATCAAGGGTATCTCCGTGAAGATGTGCATGTAACGGGAGAACGGCAGCGCCACGAAGAAAACACCGAGACACGAGGAGTAGAACCACCACGCCACGCTTTCGAGGTTTATCAGCACGAAGGTGCTCATGTGCGCAGCCATCCATCCGCCCAGCGAACCGGTGAGGAATCCCCCGCCGCCATAAAGGGCGCAGGTCGTGCTTTCGGCGATCAGGCGCGCCGGGAATACGAACCACAGGGCCGAAAGCGCAATGCGGTCGCCCGGCACATGTTTGGTCGTGCGGCGCATGCCCATCCTCTTCGAGAAAAAGCGCTTGCCCCAAGCCAGCGCAACGCCCGACAGAACGAACAGCAGCAACAGATCCATCAGGAAATCGAAGACGGGCTTATGCTGGAGCCCCGTCGAAAAGTACTTGAAGAAGACATGCCCCTGCAACGGCACATAGCGGAACCCGAGGTAGGCGACGGTCTCGATCCACCCCACGGCGATCAGCAGGAACCAGCCGAAAGCCAGGCTCATGTGCATGTAGCCCAACAGCGGGTTGACCCTGAAGATCCTGCGGTGGAGCAGCGATTCGCCGACGACCTCCCCGATCGCCGAGAAGGTACGGCGTGTAGGCAGCCCGAACAGAATCCGTTTCTTGTCGGCGAGCGGCAGACGGTAGAGCCACAGGCCCCACTTCCACAGCAACACGATGAACATCACCGCGGCGCCGATCATGAAAGGTATGCAGAATGGTGCGAAAAAAGTCATCGTCAGAAGTCCCCCAGTTTACGTTTGATAAGCATCACCACACCGCGCGTATTGATCCCGCGCGGACATACCAGACGACATTTGCCGCACAGCATGCACTTGTTCATCTCCTCGTAAGCCCCCTGGTATTCGCCGCGCCGCACCAGCGTATGTACCTTGCGGAAGTTGAATTCCGTAAGGTTGCCCGCCGTGCAGACCGCCGTGCAGGCGCCGCAGCCGATGCAGGCCTGCAACTCGGGCATCTCGCGCAATATCTCGTCGCTCTTGCGCAGGTTGTTGCGGTCGATGTCGATCGCCCGCGGCTTGGAGATGGTATATCCGAAATTGATCGCTGCCATATGCTAAACCCCTACATACCGGGCCGCAGCATCGGCGGCGGCCGTCCCTTCGTTCAGGCTCTCTCCGATATTCTTCGGCGCCGTGACCGTCCCGGCATAGAAAATACCCTCAACATTGCTCTTCACGTTGCCGAGGAACATGTCGCGCGGCGCCATGAAGCCGCTCGGCGCACGGTTCAGCCCGGCCCCCTCGGCAAAAGCGGCGTTGTCGTCGTTGGCACGCATGCCCACGATCAGGATCAGCATGTCGACGCTCATGCGCAGCGGACGTCCCGTGAGGGTATCCTCGGCCTTGATCTGTACGCGTCCGTCGATCATCGGGCTCGCCTCCGAAATACGCCCGCGGATGAAATGAATGTTGTATTTCTGCTGTGCCTCGCGGTACATCTCCTCGTAACCGGGGCCGAACATGCGGATATCCATGTAAAAATTGAACACGTCGGCCTCGGGAAACATCTGCCGCATCTCCATGGCCTGCTTCACCCCCGTGATGCAGCATACCTTCGAGCAATGCTGCTGGCAAACCTTCTCGTCGCGCGAGCCCACGCAGTGCAGGAAGGCGATGCGCCTGGGGCGCGAACCGTCGGCTTTCGCCACACGGCCCTCGTTGAGCATCCGCTCAATGTCGACCGTCGTAAAGACGTTGTCGTAGATGCCGTAGCCGTATTCCTCCTTGATCGAGGCATCGAAAAGCGTGAAGCCCGAGCAGACCACGACCGAATCGCATGCCAGCATACGCCCGTCCGGGAGCTGAACCCCTTCGCGGCTGAACCCCCTGGCTTCGGTACGGGTCATCACCTCGATCCCGCGCTCGGCAATGCGGCGGCGCAGTTCGGTGAGTATCTCCGACGCCGGGGTGAACGACGGAAACAGCACATGCCATCCCCGGAGCTTGCCGCCCAGTTCGGCCTCCTTTTCGATGATTACGGGCTCGACGCCCTGTTCTGCGAGGCGCAGGGCCGTCTGCATGCCCGCTACGCCGCCGCCTATGACTGCAACTCGCTTCATTATTCTCTGATGTCGTATATTGTGTCCGTCGGGCAGCAATTGACCACGGCCGACGCGGGTTTACCGATATATTTTCCGTTGCGGCCGAGGTATTTGGCCGCGGGGTCGTATTCGACGCCCATCTTGTCGAGCAAGGGTTCGACGTCGACCTGGTGCATCTGCATTCCGAGCACCCACGGGTCGTAGCCCAGCACCAGCCCGGCCATCTCCTCGTAGGTCAGCACCGGAATGCCGTGGCCGTTCTCGCCGTAGGTCGTACCCTCCATTTCGGCGATCGCATACTGCCACTTGTCGAGGAACATCGCGCACCCCGGGCAGTTGGCCACGATGAAATCGGGTTTGTAAGGCGCCATGCTTTCGAGTTTCTTGTGCGAATTGGCGATCGAATAGCCGCGGTTGGCCTGCACCAGGTAGTTGCGGAACCCGAACCCGCAGCAATGCCGCCGCTCGGGGTAGTCCACGCATTCGCCGCCCCATGACTCGACCATGCCGGCCAGCACATAGGGGAATTCCGAACCGCCGATGCCCGACTTGGGGAATATCTTGGCGTAGTGGCAACCGATATGCTCCACCACGCGCAGCGGCTCCCCGGTCTGGGCGTTTACCAGCTTATGCTTTGCGCGTGCGGCGATCTGCTCGCGGAAATGGAAAACGATGTCCGAGGTATGCGCCAGGCTCGCGGGCTTGCGGAACTCGCGCCCCGTGGCTTTAAACAGGTTTTCCCGGGCTTTTTCCTCGGTCTCGGGGAACTCGTGCCACGTGGCCAGTATCTCCGAATAGACACCGAACGAAGTGATGCACGAGGTCACGAAATTCTCATAGCCCGCCTCGGTCATCAGCGCGAACTGCCGCGCCACGACCGTCATGATGGTTTCCAACGGCACGATATCCGAATGGTAGCCGATACCCGTACACGACGAATGCATGGGATCGTCCAACAGATCCTTGCCCAGATCGTTGTGCAGCATGTCTATGAACAATTTTTCGCTGCCCGGGAAAAAATTCTGCCGGATACAGCTGCGGCCGTAATAATAGTTATCTTCGGCGATCTGTTTCTGGTATTCTTTCCAGCTTGCCCGCTTCATCATGATCAATAGTGTTCGTTGTTGTTATGAAGGAAGACATCCATCATGTATTGCTGATCGGCGCCCTCCCCGTAGCCCAGTTCCCGGGCCTTGCGGTCGGAATGCTCCTCGATGGAGTCGAACATCTCCTTGCCGCCGCTGACTTCGAAGATTTTGTTGATCTCCTCGAGCGACTGCTCGTCCAGACGGCGCAGGGCCCCCGCGCCGTGGCGCATGTATACGGGCGTGAATTGTCCGTAGACCTCCTTGTCGTTATCGTAGATCCACTGCCACACGGTTCCCTGCTCGGGGTGCAGCTCGGGCTTCACCAACCGCGGTACGATGCAGTAGCCCGTGCGGAGGATATTTTCGCCGATGATGCGCTTGAGGGCCAGCTGCTGGCGCCCCTTCTCGCTCTCGACGAAGAAACCCAGCTTCTGCGACAGTGTGCGCAGCGCCTGAATCACATACCCCGGCGTATTGCCGCGCGGACAGCGCGGGCGGCACGACATGCACTCGCCGCAATACCAGATCGTATCGCTTTTCAGCAACTCCTCGATGGCATCGTCGTCGCGCGTCTGCACGATATTGACGATCTGACGGGGATCGTAGTTGTAGAACTCGGCCGCGGGGCATACGCCCGTGCAGACACCGCAGTTCATGCACGACTGAAGGCCCTCCTTCATCCGCACGTCCTCCATCAGCATATCGAAATATTTTCCCATAATCTCACCTTTCACCGGGCACGAAACCGCGCCGGATGCAACAAAAAAACCTTTGCAGTGCAAAGGTAGGGAATACGGGCGAGCCGTGCAGTGGTATAAATACCTAATTTCGCCGGCGCTCGTAGGTCTCGAACGCGAAAGGATAAGGGTAGTTCGCACCCGATGCGAAGGATTCGGACGACAGGAGCCGCCACTGCGCTTCGTCCCACTCGGGGAAATGCGTGTCGCCTTCGTATGCGCGGAACACGCGCGTCAGGTAGAAACGGTCGGCCAGAGGCAGGGCCTGCGCATAAATCTGCGCGCCGCCGATGACGAAAACCTCGTCGTCCCCGGGAAACAGCGCGACGGCCTCCCCGAGCGAATGAACTACCCTGCAGCCGGGGATTTCGACCTGCTGGCGCGTAATGACCACATTGGTACGGTTCGGAAGCGGGCGCCCGAGCGATTCGTAGGTTTTGCGGCCCATGATCACGGGGTGTCCCGTCGTGACGGCCTTGAAATGTTTCAGGTCTTCCGAAATATGCCAGAGCAACGTATTCTTATCTCCGATCACGCCGTTTTCGGCCACGGCAACGATAATGCTAACCATAAATTTCAAATTTTAACGTCCGGCGGCATCGCGGCCGGGTATAACGATGCAGATACGGCGGGCACGGATTGCGCGCTCAGAACGACATCGGCGCCTTGATCGCCGGCCAGGGATCGTAGCCTTCGAGCGTGAAATCCCCGTAGCGGAAATCGAAGAGCGATTTCACATCGGGGTTCAGCCGCATCACGGGCAGCGGCCGCGGTTCGCGCGACAACTGCTCGTCGGCCTGTTCCATGTGGTTCAGGTAGAGGTGCGCGTCGCCGAGCGTATGGACGAACTCGCCGGGTTCGAGGCCGCATACCTGCGCCGTCATCAGCGTCAGCAGGGCATACGACGCGATATTGAACGGCACGCCCAGGAACGTGTCGGCGCTGCGCTGGTACAACTGGCACGAGAGCCTCCCCCCGGCCACGTAGAACTGGAACAACACGTGGCACGGCGGCAATGCCATGTCCCCGATCTCGGCGACATTCCAGGCCGAGACGATGATGCGCCGCGACTCGGGATTGTGCCGTATCAGTTCGACCGCCTGCGCGATCTGGTCGATGAAGCGGCCGTCGGGCTTGGGCCAGCTGCGCCACTGGTAACCGTACACATGGTTCAGGTCGCCGAACCGATACCCTTCGACAGGCGATTCGACACCGTCCTGTGCCGCACGCAGGAACGTATCCCGGTCGACGGGCAGCACACCATGGCGCACGCAGAGTTCGTTGTAATAGCGGAAAGCATCGTTGTCCCAGATATGGACGCCGTTGTCCACGAGGTACTTGATATTGGTATCGCCCGCCAGGAACCACAGCAATTCGTGGATCACGCCTTTCAGGAATACTTTTTTGGTCGTCAGCAGCGGGAAGCCTTCGGAGAGGTCGAAACGCATCTGGTGTCCGAAGACGCCTTTGGTGCCGGTGCCGGTACGGTCGCCGCGGACGACGCCCTCGGCTTTGATCCGCCGCAGCAGGTCGAGGTATTGTTTCATCTCTCCAGCATTTTTAAAGTCATTCCGCCCGATGCGTCCAGCACGGCGCACGAAGGGTATTTCTCCCAGCACCCCAGGTTTATCACATGCAGGCCCTGCTCGCGGTAGTCGCGCGGGAAATGCATGTGCCCGAAGACGAAGTGGTCGACGTCGTGCTCGGCGGCATACCGGCGGGCATATTCGATCAGCGGCTCGGTAAGCGAGACGTCGAGTTCCTCGGCACCGTGCGATTTGCGCGACTTGCCGCTCCACCAGTGCCCGAAGCGCATCGCCAGGTCGGGATGCAGCAGCCACGAAAAGAGCCAGCGCAACGTCCGCGAGCGGAATACCGTATTGAGGAATTTGAGCACCGGCTGTCCGTCGATGTTCATGTTGTCGCCGTGGGCGATGAAGACGTTTTTACCGTTCAGGCAGAATTGCTGCGGCGAGGTATAGATCTCGACGCCGCATTCGCGGGCGAGGTAATCGCCGACCCACATGTCGTGGTTTCCCGTAAAGAATACCACCCGGATACCCCGGTCGGTCAGTTCGGCCAGCTTGCCGAGCGTCCGCACGAAGCCCTTGGGCACCACGCCCCGGTATTCGAACCAGAAGTCGAAGACGTCGCCCACCAGGAAAATCGCCTCCGCATCCTGCGCCGCATCGTCGAGCCAGCGCACGAAGCGCCGTTCGGTCTGCTGCGCAAACGCCTCGCCGCCTGCGCCCAGGTGGATATCCGATGCGAAATAGTACATCAACGGGTCAGTTCATCGAGTTTTTGTTCGAGGCTCTTGCCGTAAATATCCTTCCCGACGATATTCCCCTCCTTGTCGATCAGGAAATTGGCCGGAAGTTTCTGCACGTTGTAAAGTCCCAGCGACGACGATGCGCGCCCGCGCAGGTCGCTCACCGAAACCCAGGGAAGCTGCTGCTCCTGCACGGCCGAAATCCACAAGGGCTTCGACGTGTCGATGGCAACCTGGTAGACCTCGAATGCGACGGGGGCGTCGGCATATTTCTTATAGACCTCCTTCAGTTCGGCATTGAGCGTATTGCTGTTGCCCAGCTCGGCCGACCAGAAATCGAGCAGCACGACTTTCCCCGCGAGCGACGAGAGACGCACCTTCTTGCCGTAGATGTCCGACAGCTCGAGGTCGGGATACCCCGCCTCGGTAATCTGGGACGACAGGCTGATGCGGGCGTCCATGCGGGCGATCTCCCCCATGAGCGATTGCAGGTAGGGCGATTCGGGATAAGTCTGTTCGATGGCCTCGGCCACCGTGCGGTAATAAACCACGTCGCTGTCACCGTTGAACAGGTATGTATCCCCGGGCAACCGCTGGTAAAGGGCATAGACCGCCGCCAGCGACGCTTTATTCTCGATGATGAAGCGCAACTGTTCGCGGCGGATACGGTAATATTCGGCCGTGTACTCCTTTACCAGTGCCTGGCGGTCTTCCTCGGACAGCGTTGCCTTGGCAAACTGCGAGGCGATGTTATCCAGCCGCTGCGCGCCCGAAACGAAAGCCTGGTAGAACTGCCGCAGCAGTTCCGACTCCTTCGAACCTTCGACCGTATAGTTGCGTACGACGCTCCCCACCGAATTCAGGGAAAGTTTCTCGCCGCCGGCGAGGAACAGCGGAATGCGTTCGCCGTTATATATTATATTATAAAGCGACGGGGTCTTCGCCACGCCCTTCAACTCGAAACGGTAATTCCCGTCCTTGTCGAGCACCGCGGAGTCGATCACCGACTGCGTCAGGGGCAATACCTGTTCCAGATAAACATCCTTGGCATCGTTACCTACGAAGCGACCCGAAATCTTCACCTTCGACGACTGGCATGCGCACAGCATGACGGCCGTGGTCAGGGACACGAAAAGCGTTTGTTTATTCATTTATCCTTGTTATCGCAGTTAAATGCTTACAAATATAGCAAAATTCCGGATATGCGCACTTTTTATTTCGACGAATTGCGGTGTGCGCCGTTGTTTTTCGAGAAATTGCGCCCGTGCTGCTGGTTGCGGTTTTTCTGCGGGCGCTGCTGCTGACGCTGCTGCGGCCCCTTCTGGGGACGTGCCGTAAAGTGCTGTTTATAGTCACTTCGGAGATTATTTAATGCCACTTCATCGATTTCGATCGCTCCGCCGGACATGCGTTTGATGTCTTTTACGATCACTTCGTTGTTGGGATGCTCCTGGTTGTACTCGTAGCTCTTCGTGCGCATGTAGCGGGCCAGGTTGTCCACCGTGCGCGCCATGGTACGCCGGTCTTTTTCCTCGGAAAGCCCGGCGATCATCCGCTCGACATACTTGCCGTAATGCTTATAGGAGATACGCCCCTGCGTGTAAGCCATGCGGCGCGGCGTAATGGTCAGCTCCTGACGCGAAGGCTGCGGGTATGGAGAATCCACATCGAGCTGGAAATCAGACATTATGAAAAGGTGATCCCACAGCTTGTGGGTGAAGTCGGCCGTATCGCGCAGCAAGGGGTTCAGGTTGCCCATCACGGCGATCACGGCACGCGCCTGGCGGTTGCGCTCGCGACGGTCTTCGATCAATTGCAACGAGTCGATCATCTCCTGGATATGACGCCCATACTCGGGCAGGTACAACTTGCGTCGTGTGTAATTATAATTCTTTTTCATATTGTATTTGCGGTTCTCCGCACTGTTTCAATCCGTCCGCCGGAGCGTCCGGCAAGCCCGTTGCGGTAAACCGATTCAAGACGTTTTTTCCGACTTTCCACCCCGTCCGGCAAGACCCTACAAGATTGGTTTTACACCGCAGAAAGTCATAACTTTGGGACAAAAGTAGGTAAAATTTCAGGAAAAACAAGCTATGGCAAAGGTTTTAATTTTAGACCAATCAAAAAGTATGCGAAACACGCTGCGCGAGCGGCTCGAATACGAAGGTTTCTCGACAGAGGCCGCCGAAGACGAAGAGGCGGCCTCGAACATGTGCGAGAAAATCCCGTTCGACGTCATCCTGTCGGACACCGGGTGTAAAATCCCCGACAAGGGCGTCCCGTTCATCGTGCTGTCGTCCGAGGCGTCAATCGACTCGGCCGTGGAGGCCGTACGCAACGGCGCCCAGGACTATCTGACCAAACCCATCGACATGAACCGCCTGCTGCAGTCCATCCACCGCACGATCGACGACCCGGCCCCCGTGCCCCCCGCCGCGGGCACAATGCGCAGACGGAGCATATCATCGGCACCTCGCCCCAGATCGAACATGTCCGCCTGTTGATCGACAAGGTCGCGCCGTGCGAAGCGCGCGTGCTGATCACGGGCGAAAACGGCACCGGCAAAGAGCTGGTCGCACGCTGGCTGCACGCCAAAAGCAACCGCGCCGCGGCTCCGTTCGTCGAGGTCAACTGCGCGGCGATCCCCTCGGAACTGATCGAAAGCGAACTCTTCGGCCACGAACGCGGCGCCTTCACCTCGGCCATCAAGCAGCGAAGGGGCAAGTTCGAACAGGCCGACGGCGGCACGCTGTTCATGGACGAGATCGGCGACATGTCGCTGGCGGCGCAGGCCAAGGTGTTGCGGGCGCTTCAGGAAAACAGGATCAGCCGCGTAGGCAGCGACAAGGACATCGAGGTCAACGTACGCGTCATCGCCGCCACGAACAAGAACCTGCGCGAGGAGATCCGGAAGGGCAATTTCCGCGAAGACCTTTACCACCGCATCGGAGTGGTCGTCGTGCGCGTCCCGGCGCTGCGCGAACATGCGCAGGACATCCCGCTGCTGGTCGACCATTTCATACGCACAATTTGTGCCGAATACCACATCCCGGCAAAACGCATCGAGGACGAAGCGCTTGCCGAGCTGCAAACGATGCCCTGGAGCGGCAATATCCGCGAACTGCGCAACGTCATCGAGCGGCTCATCATACTCAGCGAGGAGCGCATCACCCCCGCCGACGTCAAGGCCTACTGCTGACCGAGGCTCAGAACAGCACCCCGACCTTCAGCAGGAGGGTGCCGTGGCTGAGCTGCTCGGCAAATTCGGCGGAGAACCAGCGGCCTTCGTATTTCCGGAGCCGCTCCAGCCGCTGCAACTCATAGCCTGCCGCGAAGAACAGGTGCACACCGCAACGCAATGCATACTGCACCCCCAGTTCGGGATTGAGCAGCAGTCCCCCGTTGGCATCCCTGCGCGGTGCGAAAGCATATCCGGCGGCGCACCCGGCATAGGGCGTAAAGCTGCGGCGGCGCATAAGCAGGAACTTCGCATCGGCAAAGAGCGGCACGAGCGTTTTTTCATAGCAGGAACCCCCCGTTCCGGCACCGACCGAAAACCGGCGACTCACATTGTAATGACCCGTCACGCGCCAGACGACGGGCACCGACGACGGACGGGTCAGGCCGAAACCCGTCCCTACGGACGCCGAACAGGAAAAGCGGGGCAACTCCTGCGCCGGCACCTCGGCGGCAAGGAAAGGCAGCACGCACAGCGCCGCGGCCAATACTCGGGATCGCCCCGTCATCGGACACGGATCGTAATGCGTTCCACGATCCGGAGCGCTGAAGTGAGCCCCGAAATATCGGGGTCTATCCCGCCCGAACTTCCGTCGGGACTGCTGTGGCCGACCAGCACGGCTTCGAACTCCTCGCTGCCCGACGACAGGTCGACGTCGGCGGCATAGACCACGGCCGGCTGGCCGCTCCCGTGCCGCCCGCCCGAGTAACCGGGCTCCCCCTCCTTGGCCGATTCGGGATAGGTTTCGTTGAAATCGGTCGAATGGTTCACCTCGACCTTTACGACGAACCGATCGAGCCCCGCCCCGGGCGAGAGCTTCAGGTCGAAACTGCCGCGCGGCGTGGCACCCGATATGCCGTCCGCCAGCGGTTCGTTCCTGGTCGGCAGGTAAAGCCCGTCGGCATATTGCACACCCCGGCTATGGCACCAGTGAGGCAGCGCCTCCCTGCGGCGGTTTCCGCCCGCCGCCAGCCAGGACTGGGTGGCGATTTTGGAACTCGCATAAACCGTGGAGAGGTAGCGCCCCTGCGCATCTTCGATCCAGACCGCGATCTGCGGCGGGTTCTTCCTTTTAATCCCCAGGAACAGGGGAAAATCATGCAGCCATGCGTCGCCCCGTTCCACGACAATTTCCACGCTTCCCTTTTCGTATTCGACCAACTTCTTATCGCAGGAACCAAGCAATACGAACGGTAAAATCCATGCCATTGCCATCTTTCTCATTGTTTTTGGTTTCCATTTTGTTACCTATTGGTAACATTTGTTGTAAAAAAAATACACACTCTTTCCCGGGCCGCGGGCCGGTCATTCCTTAAAAGTCTTGTCGATCAGCAGGTCTATCCCGAGGACGATCTGCTCCCAGCCGGCAGCCTCTCCGATCGGAATCCCGTTGTAAACCGGGCAATATTCCTCCAACAGCACAAGGTAGGTCACCGAAGCCGTCAGGAAAGTAGCCAGCACGGCCACCTCCGACTCGGGCAGCCCGGTTTTCCGCGACACCCGGGCGATCAACTCCAGCCCGGCCTGCTCGCGCTGCCTGCGGAGCGCCGCCACGAGTTCGTTCTTCGAGGACAACTCCCAGCGGTACAGGCGCCTAAGCGTAGGGTCGCCGTGCAAACGCCCGATCATCGTGCGGAACGTCTTTTTCAGAAATTCGGGCAAATGCGCGCGGCCGGGAATGTCGAGCGGAAAATTGATCCAGAAATCGTGCTGCCGGATATAGGCGGCCAGCAGTCCGTCCAGCGAACCGAAATAGCGGTAGATAAGTATTTTCGAGACTCCGCAATGCGCCGCGACGGCATTGACCCCGAGTTTCTCGAAACCATCCCTGCGGATCATCTCGCCCACCGCTTTCAGCATACGCTGTTCGGTAACATCCCGGTCACGCTCGGTATTGTTGTTCTTCGCCATATGTTACTATTCGGGAACAAATATATGTCTTTTTTCCCGGAATCATGCAATTTTCTGGGAATATTCACATATTCGGCATAAATTGAGAAGAATCCGCAAAAGGATCCGGACTGCCGGACAACCGCGGCACCCGGACTATAACAACTCCAATATCTTGGCCGGATTGTCGACGATGTGCCGCGCCCCGGCCTCCTCGAGCTCAGTGCGCTCACGAAACCCCCACGTCACCCCGACCGAGCGAACACCGGCGGCCGCGGCTGTCTGCATGTCCACGCCCGAGTCGCCGACATAGAGCACCCGCTCCTTCGCCACGCCCGTAAGCGCAAGTATCTCCCCCACCACCGCGGGGTCGGGCTTGAGCGGCACGCCCTCGCGCTGGCCGAAGACCGCGGCGAATTCGACACCGGGGAAAAACAACCGGATCAGTTTTTCCGTTCCAGCCTGGAACTTGTTGGATGCCACGGCGATACGGATACCTCGCCGCGCGATCTCCGCAACCAGTTCCGGAATTCCTTCGTAGGGTTTCGTATAAACGTCGATATGCTCGGTATAATATTTCACGAAATCCGCGCGCACGGCCGCGACCGTATAAGGCGTGCGGAGCTCTTCGGGCAACGCCCGCTCCACGAGCCGCATGATGCCGTTGCCCACGAAATGGCAGTATTCGTCATAGGTATGCTGCGGCAGGCCGCGCATGGCCAGCACGGCATTGCATGCGACAGCCAGGTCGCCGATCGTATTGAGCAGCGTGCCGTCGAGGTCGAATATCACAAGTCCGGTATCCATCTTATATTCCATATTAATGCGGATGCGCCGCAGTACCTGCGGCTCTTTTGATCTTCCACCCGATGGCCGCCACCATCAGCGACATCAGGGGACTGACAATATTGAAAATACAGTAAGGCATGTAGACGAATGTGGAAACACCCAGCACGGTGGCCTGCGTCATGCCGCACGAGTTCCACGGCACCAGCACGGAGCAGACCGTGGCCGAATCCTCGACCGAGCGGCTCAACAGCCGCGGTTCGAGCCCCCGCTCCGCATAAAGTTCCCGGAAAAGGCGCCCCGAAAGGATGATCGAGATATACTGGTCGGCGGTGCAGAGGTTGAAGAAGATGCCCGCGCCGACGGTCGAGGCCACGGCCGAAAAGGCACGGCGCACGAAACGCAGGAAAACGGAGGTCAGCGCCCCCAGCATCCCGCTGCCGGTCATCACGCCGCCGAAGCACATGGCGCAGATGATGAGCCATACGGTATTGAGCATGCCCGCCATGCCGCGCGTAGCAACCAGCTCGTCCAGCTGCGGGCTTCCGGTAGGGATCGCCGTCGGGCCGAAGCAGCTCATCAGCACGCCCTTGAACCCCGACATGAAATCCAGCCCTCCGACTCCGGCCACCTTCGCCACCAGTTCGGGCTGCGCCAGCAGCATGGCTATGCAGGCGAAAACCGCGGCGCAGAAGAGCGTCACGATGGCCGGGAGTTTGCGCACGATCAGCACGCCCGTCGCCACGGGCACCGCCAGCAACCAGGGCGTGATGCGGAACGTCCCGCGCAATGACTCGGCATACATCCCGGCATGCGTGCCGCCCGTATGGTCGAGCGTCAGCCCCGCGATGACGAAAACCGCCAGCGCGATGACGAACGACGGGACGGTCGTATACAACATGTAACGGATGTGCGTGAAAATCGGCACCCCGACGGTCGACGAGGCAAGCACCGTGGTATCGGACAGGAGCGAGAGCTTGTCGCCGAAATAAGCGCCGGAGATGATCGCGCCCGCGATCCACCCTTCGGGGAAACCCATGGCCTGCCCGGTGCCCATCAGCGCCACGCCGATCGTGGCGATCGTCGTCCACGAACTGCCGGTCATCAGCGAAACGCCCGCGCAGATGACGCACGAGGCAACCAGGAAGAACGAGGGGTGCAGGATCTTCAGCCCGTAATAGATCATCGTCGGCACCACGCCGCTCACCATCCACGACCCGGCTATGGCGCCGATCAGCAGCAGGATGATGATTGCCGAAGCCGAAGCCCGGATGTTGTCGATGATCGCCTCTTCCAAGACCGCCCACTTGCAGCGGTAAATGCCGATGGCCAGCATGACGCAGACCGACGTGGCCGACAACAGTGCGATCTGGCTGCCGCCGTTGATCGCGTCCCCGCCGAAACAGCGGATGACCACGTAAAGCAGCAGCGTCAGCACCGCCAGCGGCAACACCGACACCCACGGCGAAGGCTGTTTGGCCGCATATTCTTTCATTTCCGGATTCCCATTAACCATACGGACGGCAAAAATACGAAAAACTTACCACATATCCGCACGCCCGGCACCGGGGATAACCATTTCCGGCCGGAAGATATGCGCGTGCAACTTTTCCGGGCGCATTGTTTTTTATTTCCGAAATTTTATCTATTTTTGGTAAAAGATAGCGACGGATATGGCGGCACAAACAATCAAAAAGATCTTCCGGTTCTACCTCGACGGGTTCCGGAGCATGACAGTAGGCAAAACCCTGTGGGCCATCATCCTGGTCAAGCTGTTCATCCTGTTCGCAATCCTCAAGGTATTCTTTTTTCCCGATTTCCTGGCCGGGCAGAGCCCCGAAGAGCGCAGCCGTTCGGTCATGAAAGAACTAACCCCCGACAAATAACCATCGCTTATGTTATCTGATTATCTACAAACAGTCGACTGGTCGCGTGCGCAATTCGCCATGACGGCCATTTACCACTGGCTTTTCGTCCCGCTCACGCTGGGGCTGGGGTTCATCATCGCCATCATGGAGACCCTTTACGTCCGCACGGGTGATGAGTTCTGGAAGCGCACGACCAAATTCTGGATGCGCCTGTTCGGCATCAACTTCGCCATCGGCGTGGCAACGGGCATCATCCTCGAATTCGAGTTCGGCACCAACTGGTCGAACTACTCGCATTTCGTGGGCGACATCTTCGGTGCCCCGCTGGCCGTCGAAGGCATCATGGCCTTCTTCATGGAGAGCACCTTCATCGCCATCATGTTCTTCGGCTGGAACAAGGTCTCGAAAGGCTTCCACCTCACGGCGACATGGCTCACGGCCATCGGCGCGAACCTCTCGGCACTGTGGATCCTGGTCGCCAACGCCTGGATGCAGCACCCCGTGGGATGTACGTTCAACCTCGAAACCGTACGCAACGAAATGACCTCGTTCTGGGAGGTACTCTTCTCGCCCGTGGCGATGAACAAGTTCTTCCACACCATCACCTCGTCGTTCGTGCTGGCGGCACTGTTCGTCGTGGGCGTCAGCGCCTGGTATCTGCTCCGGCACCGCGAACAGAAAATGGCCCGCAAGAGCATCGCCATTGCCTCGGCCTTCGGCTTCGTATTCGCGCTCGTCACGGCGATGACGGGCGACAAGTCGGGCGCCGTCATCGCCCGCGTGCAGCCGATGAAACTCGCAGCCATGGAGGCGCTCTACGACGGGCAGCAGGGTGCGCCCCTGACGGCCATCGGCATCGTGAGGCCCGAGGCGGAACGCACTTCGAACGAGGACGCATTCTATTTCAAGATCGACATCCCGAAACTGCTCTCGATCATGAGCTTCCGCGACGCAGACGCCTATGTGGCGGGCATCAACGACCTGGTGAACGGCAACGAGAAATACGGCGTGATGTCGGCCGCGGAGAAGATGGAGCGGGGCCGCGTCGCCGTGGGTGAACTGGCCCGTTACCGGGCGGCGCTCGAGGCCGGCGACCAGGCGGCGATCGACCAAATCACCGCCAAGTTCGACCCCTCGAAGCCCGAAGGCGAGGAGTTCCTGCGCGAATATTTCGCCTATTTCGGGTACGGCTACCTCGACACTCCGCAGCAGGTAGTCCCCAACGTACCGCTGCTCTTCTACTCGTTCCGCGTGATGGTCGGTGCCGGGTGCTTCTTCATCCTGCTGCTGGGCGTCATCTGGTGGCTCAACCGCAAGGACAAACTGGCGGACAAGCGATGGTTGCTGCGGGTCGCCGTATGGTCGATCCCGCTGGCCTACCTCGCTTCGCAGGCCGGCTGGGTGCTGGCCGAGGTCGGACGCCAGCCGTGGGCCATCCAGGATCTGATGCCCGTGGGCATCGCGGCCTCGAAGATCGGCCCCGGGTCGGTATCGGCCACCTTCTTCATCTTCCTCGCGCTCTTCACGGCGCTGCTGATCGCCGAGCTGAGCATCATGTTCCGCCAGATCAAAATCGGGCCCGAAAACGAAAAACAGTAAACGACTATGGATACCCTGGTACTTTTGCAACACTATTGGTGGCTGATTATCTCCCTGCTGGGGGCACTGCTTGTATTCCTGCTCTTCGTACAGGGCGGGCAGGGGCTGCTCTACGACATCGGCAAGACCGAAGAGGAACGTAACATGCTGGTCAACTCGCTGGGCCGCAAATGGGAATTCACCTTCACGACGCTCGTAACCTTCGGCGGCGCATTCTTCGCCTCGTTCCCGTTGTTCTACTCCACGTCGTTCGGCGGCGCGTTCTATGTATGGATGGCGATCCTGCTGGTCTTCGTCATCCAGGCCGTGGCCTACGAATACCGCCGCAAACCGGGCAACGTCTTCGGCGAAAAGACATTCAACGTATTTCTGATGATCAACGGCATCGCCGGCCCGCTGCTGCTGGGCACGGCCGTCGGAACACTTTTCACGGGCGCGAACTTTACGGTCGACCGCCTCAACCTGGCCAACGGCGCCGGAAGCGGCAGCGCAACGGTGATCTCGCAGTGGACAACCCCGTGGCACGGACTGGAAGCGCTTACGGATGTCTCGAACGTCTTTCTGGGCATTGCCGTGACATTCCTCGCCGCAACGCTGGCCTGCCAGTATTTCATGAATAACATCGACGACAAGACCATCCTCGAACGTGCCCGCCAGCGGATGATCCCCGCAGCAGTCTGTTTCGTGCTCTTCTTCGTAGCGTGGCTCGGCATGCTGCTCTTCGCCGACGGCCGGGCGGTCGATGCCGCAGGCCGGATCTCCATCGAGCCGTACAAGTACCTGCATAACTTCATCGAGATGCCTTACCTCGCCGTGGTGCTGCTCCTCGGCGTGGTGGCGGTACTGTGGAGCATCGGACTGGGCTGGCGCGGCCGGCGCAACGCCATCTGGTTCGGCGGTGCGGGTACGGTACTGACGGTACTGGCGCTGCTGCTCTGCGCCGGATGGAACGAAACGGCCTATTACCCGTCGCTGGCCGACATGCAGTCGTCGCTGACGATTTACAACTCCTCGTCGAGCCTCTTCACGCTCAAGGTGATGTCGATCGTCTCGCTGCTGATCCCCTTCGTCGCAGCCTACATCTGGTACGCATGGCGGGCGATGAACCGCAAGCCGATCACCCGCGAAGAGATCCGCGGGGACGACCACCAATACTAATACCGACTGCCTCCGACCGTATGAAATATAGTATAATATTACTCCCGCTTGTATTCTGCAGTTGCGGTTCCCGTCCGGGAAAAGCAACTGCAGAACTGCAGGCCACGCCCCCGGCAGCCCAAAGTCCGCAACCGACAGACCGCCCCGCCACGGCAAAAGACGCAGGCCGGCAGACCTGCCCCGTCTCGGTAGAAGATACGGTTCGCCGCCAGCTCGGCGGCAAACTGTTCTTCTCCGAATTTTCCAACTTCAACCCGGCCGACTCGATAACCGTTATCGAAACTCATTACCGCAAGGCGGAAGGAAAGGAACTCTACCGCGAATACCGGTTTATCACCCACAACCGGAACAGTCCCGCCCACAGGTTCTTCGAGAGCCGTTACCTCGATTCGGTCTACATGTCTTATTTAAACGACCCAAGCTATCGCGATTTTTATGACCAGATGCTGCCCGACTCTGTAAAATCTGAATACATCGCCCCGGAAATCCGGAATTTCAACGGCTATTGGGTCAATCTGAAGGAATACAAGGGTGATTATTACCTCGATGACGACTGGTCATGGCACATTTCGTTCCACATTGCTGACAGCGTCAAAACAGATCTCTATATGGACGGGCCCTATCCCCGGAAAATCAGGACGGCAACAATGCTTCCCCAGGGCGGCATATTGCTCCACTACCACAGGGCCGATTCGCTGCACTCCTACAAGTACGACTCGCTGCATATCGAGGCCGTCGACATCCAAAGGGGCGTCTACCGGCTTTCGGGCGAAAGCGACTATTTCGCGGCTCCGGCGCAAGCCGTACACAATTTCGAGATCATCCAGTACGCCAACAGCACGGGAGATATATTTTAAACCGGCACGAACAATGATTTCCCACATATTGATAAAAGGGAAAGCCTTTTCAGGCTTTCCCTTTTATTCAAGCATCTCCGCCAGCTATTCCGCGTTCTCGCCGAACGGGTACTGGTTCTGGTGCACGTCCTCGAAACGCATCCCCTTTTCGTAGGTCTTCATGGCGCGGCGGCTCATACCCATCGACGCGAAACCGCCGTCATGGTAGAGGTTCTGCATCGTCACTTTGCGCGTAAGATCCGAGAAAAGCGTCAGCACATAGTCCGCGCAGTCGGTAGCCGAGGCATTGCCCAGCGGCGACATGTTCTCGGCGAAATTCATCAGGTCGCCCATCCCCAGCACGCCGCTTCCGGCCGTGGTCGGCGTCGGCGACTGCGACACGGTGTTGATGCGCACGTGCTTCTCACGGCCGTAGATATACCCGAAACTGCGGGCGATCGACTCCAGCAACGCCTTGGCATCGGCCATGTCGTTATAACCGTAGAGCGTACGCTGTGCCGCGATATACGAGAGCGCCACGATCGACCCCCAGTCGTTGATGGCGTCCTTCTTGCGGGCCACCTGGATCGCCTTGTGGAACGAGATCGCCGAAATGTCGAGCGTCTTGGAGAGGTAATCGTAATCCAGGTCGTCGTAGGTGCGCCCCTTGCGGACGTTGGGCGACATGCCGATCGAGTGGAGCATGAAGTCGAACTTGCCCCCGAAATGTTCCATCGTCTTGTCGATTAGGTTTTCCAGGTCTTCGACGCTCGTAGCGTCGGCCGGGACGACGATCGTATTGCATTTTTCAGCCAGCTGGCCGATTGTACCCATGCGAATAGATACGGCAGTATTCGTAAGGACGATTTCGGCCCCTTCTTCAACGGCGCGTTCCGCCACTTTCCATGCGATCGACTGCTCGTTGAGTGCTCCGAAAATAAGGCCCTTCTTGCCTTTCAATAAATTGTATGCCATCCTATTTAGATTAAAAATTCGGGCAAATATAACAAAAATATTTGAAACGGGCGAACCGCTGTCCCTGCAAACCGCGGCAAACGGCATGTCCCCGAACCAAAACGCGGGTTGTAAATCACGGTTTTTTCACGTTTTACACATTTTTCGGCTTTTTATCGTACCTTTGTGCCGAATAAAACATGCACATGACCATTACAGACGATTTCAGCGCCCTGGGGCTTTCCGAGCAGATGCTCGCCGCAGTCCGCGCCAAGGGATTCGAGACGCCCACCGCAATCCAGAAGCTCACCATCCCCCACCTGCTCACAAAACCCAACGACATCATCGCGCAATCGCAGACCGGCACGGGCAAAACCGCAGCCTACGGACTGCCGATACTCCAGACCCTCGAACCCGCCCGCGGGCCGATACAGGCCATCATCCTCGTACCGACACGCGAACTCGCACTCCAGGCGGCCGAAGAACTGCTCTCCTACAACCGCGAAAAACGACTCTCGATCACGGCCATCTACGGCGGTGCGGCGATGAGCGAACAGCTGCGTCGCCTTGCCAAAGGCATCGACATCGTCGTCGGGACACCGGGGCGCGTGCTCGACCACATCCGCCGCGGCACGATGAAACTGGAAAACGTCCGTTACCTCGTGCTCGACGAAGCCGACGAGATGCTCAACATGGGCTTCGTCGAGGACGTCGAAGAGATCATGAGCCACACCAGCGACGAGCGGCGCGTGCTGCTCTTCTCGGCGACGATGCCCGAACGCATCATCCGGCTTTCGAAAACCTACATGCGCGACACGGAGATCGTGCGCGTGGAACACAAGCAGATCACGGCCGACCTCACGGAACAAATCTATTTCGAGGTACGCGAGGCCGACAAGTTCGACGCCCTGACCCGCATCATCGACGTCGAACCCGAATTCTACGGCATCATCTTCGCCCGCACCAAGATCGGCGCCGACGAAACCGCCTCGCGCCTGACGGCGCGCGGCTACGCAGCCGAAGTGCTGCACGGCGACGTGTCGCAGGCGCAGCGCGAGAAGATACTCCGCAAATTCCGCGACCGCACGATCAATATCCTGGTGGCTACCGACGTGGCCGCCCGGGGCATCGACGTGGGCAACCTGACCCACGTCATCAACTACTCGCTGCCGCAGGACTCGGAGAGCTACGTGCACCGCATCGGCCGCACGGGCCGCGCCGGCAAGCAGGGAACGGCCATCACGTTCGTCTCGCCCTCGGAGTTCCGCGGCCTGAATAACCTGATGCGCGACATCAAGGTCGAGATCAAACGCGAAACCCTCCCCTCGCCGCAGGACATCGTAGAGATGAAACGGCTGAAGATCAAGGAGGAGATGCAGGAGATCGTCGAAAACGAAAGCTACGACGGGTACAAGGAATTCGCCGAAGAGTTGCTCGCCGAATACACCCCCGACATAGCCCTGGGTGCGCTGCTGCGCCTGGCGTTCCGCAGCGAACTCGACCAGAACAACTACCCCGAAATACGCTCCTTCTCGGTCGACCGCAAGGGTACGGCGCGGCTGTTCCTGGCCGTGGGCAAACGCGACGGCTACACGGCACGCAAGCTGGTCGACATGCTCAAATTCAAATGCGGCCTGCGCGACAAATATATCAACGACGTCCAGATTTCGGACAACTTCTCGTTCGTGAGCGTCCCGTTCCGCGATGCCGAGGAGGTCGTCCGCAAACTCAACCGGCTGAACCGCGGCCGCCGGCCGATGGCCGAGATCGCCCGCGACGGGGAAAACGGGGCGCAGGAAGCCCCGGTTCGCAAGCCCCGCCGCACAAAAACCGAGGATTACCAGACCGCCGGGCAGACATACGCCCCGGCACCGAAAAAGCCGACGCGGAACGTGAAGCCGGCAACGCCCGTCCCGGCAACCCCGACGGCGTACGACCCGGCGCCCGCCCACGACGAAACGGTACACGCAGAACCCTCACACGACCAAACGGCATATGACCCAACGTCATCGCCGCGCCGGAAGCTGAAAACCAAGACCCCACCCCACCCGGACATCCCCGATTTCAGCAAGATGTCGAACGAAGGTTTCGACTGGTCGGCATTTATGAAATTCGACGAAGGCACGGCATGGGGACGCGACGAGAATGGCAAAGGCAAGGGCAAAGCGACCAAAAGCGTACGCAAGACCCCGAAAAAGACAGTCACAGCCGCCCAGCGGGTTGCCGCCAAAGGCAGGAAACGGAAATAGGAAACAATAGAATTGAAATAATCGCAATAAAAAAGACCCGGTTTTGGGTCTTTTTTATTCTCAATCTCTCTTAGCCTGTTTAATAGCCTATTACAACGGGGCAAATTTCGCTCTATCCCTTTTGATTTAGATAAGAAAGTAGGTCTTAACATGCTGGATGATAAAGTATAATACCTGTTTGCGATGCATGTTGTCTTTTAAGATAGATTAACTGCTTTAAGTCTATCCTATTCTCTATTACCATAATTATATCTTGATAATCCATCAGGATTATATTTGAGTTTTCTCTTCTTATACATTCGTCTGCAAACCCTGAAATAGATATAAACAAGCCAAGTGTTGTTGTTAATTTATCTTTAACTTTACCACTAAACGCATGCAATGCTGATTTTGGCATGGCTTTAGCCTCCCATTTTGCCTCAATTAGATAATCTTGGTTATCATGAGTAAACGCACCGTCAATTTGCTCTCCACTAATTTTATAGGAACATTTCGGGTCTAAATCAAATAAATTAAATAAGGAGTTCAGGAATTGTTCAAATTCATATCCGCGTTTTTGTGGACTTGCCGATGACGCAGACATTCGATTAAAGTCTATTTTTAATTTTTCTAATTCTGATTGAAAAAATTGAGCTTTCTGTATTTTATTTTGGTATGTTATCTTCCGGGTTTCTGCTTCCTTTTGTTCTTCAATAATAGCAAAATAACCTTTTGTATGTAGTCTTAGCGCTTCAACACTTTCCTGGGCTTTTTTTATCTTTTTATCTGCGTCTTCCCATTTCTTTAAATGCGAAAAATCAGACATATCGGATACTGCTTTAAGTAATAATAACAAATCTTCTTCATATATGTCCAATCGATTTGACATTCTATTTACAATGTCATTTGCTATTTCTCGTTTATATTTGGTCATGTCTAAAGTAGATACAAACGATTTATTATTGATTGTATGATTAACAAACATTTTAAGATCGTTTTTTATCCAATAAATATTAGTTAATGCCTCTTTGAGGGCTATTAATGCAGAACCGGATATTTTATGAGAATTAGCCATTAGAAAATCTTTTGACAAAAATATATAAAATCTAATATTCCATCAATCTAAAATGCAAGAAGTTATTTACATTTTACGATTTATCATTTTTTTTATATCTTTGCTCCTGCGAACATTATTTTCAAAAAACCTTTTCACTGGATTCTCAATACGGGAAACCACGAAAAAAGTATGCGCAGAGCCGTTGGGGAGCAATCCCGCGAACGGCACCTGTATTGAGCCCGTAAAAAGGTGAAGATAGTGTTCGCAGCTGCGCACACTTTTTTTTGTATTATGCGAACACTATCTTCCGTCCGTACCCCGGTACAGACACGCCGCAAGGCCAGCCGCAAGCGGTTTCCGCCGTGCAACCTCCCGATCCGTCTCCATTTCCACCCGCCCGATTAGCAAACGACTGCTAACCAAACCTTTATTCTCTTTGTTGTGCCCCGTTGCACGATAAGGACAGCCCTTTTTATGCCCATCGTATCCGCTGCCACAGGCAGCGGCAGGCCGAAGCCTCCCCCGGCGGAGGTCTGCAAACACGCTGCGCATGTTTTCAAACCCCGCAGGCTTCGTCTGCAATCTTAAAATCAAACAAAATGGAACCGAATCAAAACCCCGCGCAGGAACAGCCTGTGCAACCCATAGTCCCCCAAACCACGCGGGCCGCGCAACAGCCGGACATCGAACAGATCGTCGCTCCCGCCATGGAACCGGCACAGCCCGCCGCGCAATCTGCCGCGCAACCCGCACCGCAACCGCAACCGCAACCCGGGCGCCCCGACGAACTGCTCTACGACCCCAACGAAGCGGCGCAGATGATCCGCCACCTGACGGACGGCTATTTCGACCCGGAATACGTCCTGCTTTTCGGAAAGCTGGCCGGCGGCACGCCCCACAGCGATGCCGTGGCCTACGACCTGCTGATGGTCGTGCGCGAAACGCCGGAATACGACTGGATTCGGGCAAAACGCATCCTGCGGTACAGGATGCCGTACCGCTACCGGAAGGTCTCCTACATCAATCCCTATATCCTGCCTTTGAACTATGTCGAATCGCATCGGACGCCGTTCCTCTACTTTGCCCATGCCGAGGGTGAACTATTGCATTGCAGCGACCACTATCGGTTTCGCCGCCCGAAGCACCCGATTGACTTTGCCAAAGCCTATGCCGACGCCAAATTCCATTTCGACACGTTCCGCACGCTCGGCAACGACCTGCTCGAACAGGCGCAGGATGCGTTTGCCGGTGGCCGCAACGTGCGTCTGGCGGCACAGTTCTCGGCGCAGGCGATCGTCTATTTCTACCACACGCTCTACTATGTCTATCACGGTATGGAGTTCGACATCCATGATCCGGTCGTGATGCACGACCGGATGCGGACGCTTTCGACAAAGCTGATGCTGGTATTCGACGACAACCATATCGAAAACATTTTCACGCTGCCATGGCTGAAACAAATTTTGATGAAAACGCCGTATAGCGCCGAATTCTACATGGCTCCGCAGGAATTGGAAATGCACATGGGGCGTGTTCAAAAGGCTGCCGAAATAATCGAAAACTACTGCGGCCTGCGGCTGGAACTCTATAAAGAACTGGGCACACAATAGGCCACCCCGACACCTGAATAAGACAAGAGGGGCTGTGATAGCCCCTCTTGCTGTCGATTCTTCATACATTCGGCGGAAAGAGAGGGATTCGAACCCCCGGAGCCTTGCAGCTCAACGGTTTTCAAGACCGCCGCAATCGACCACTCTGCCATCTTTCCGGGGACAAAAGTAGCACGGTTTTTCCATTCTGCCAAATCTTTACCCCGATTATTTCCGGGGCGGCCGGAGCGGGACTTCAAATCAAGGACATTATTTTTGACTTTTAGGAAAATTCCATATCTTTGTCAACAAGTTAGGTAAGGTCGCAACTTTTCACACATTATAGAACATGAACAAAGCGCAGCTGGTCGAGGCGGTAGCCCTCGACGCTAACATCTCGAAAGTCGACGCGCGCAAGGCGGTCGATGCCATCATCCGCGTGACCGTACACAGTCTCCGGCAGGGTGAGCGCCTTACCCTCACCGGGCTCGGGACATTCAGCGTGCAGCAGAAATCCGCACGCATGGGCCGCAATCCGCGCACGGGCGCCCCGGTGAAGATCCCGCCGCGCAAGGCCATCAAGTTCCGCCCCACGGCCGAGGTCGAGTAATTTCCACTGCGTTTTTTAACTTTTTTCACACATGCCAGAAATCTCACAACGCGCCGAGCTGATGCCGGCTTCACCCATACGCAAGCTCGTCCCGTTGGCCGAAGCCGCCCGGGCACGCGGCACCAAGATCTACCACCTGAACATCGGCCAGCCCGACCTGCCGTCGCCGCAGACCGGGCTCGACGCCCTGAAAAAGATCGACCGTACGGTGCTCGAATACAGCCCCAGCGACGGGTACCGCTCGCTGCGCGAGAAACTGGTAGGTTACTACGAACAGTTCCAGATCAAGCTCTCGCCCGACGACATCATCGTCACGACGGGCGGTTCCGAGGCCGTGCTGTTCGCTTTCATGTCGTGCCTCAACCCCGGCGACGAGATCATCGTCCCCGAGCCGGCTTATGCCAATTACATGGCCTTCGCCATCTCCGCGGGGGCCGTGATACGTCCCGTGGTTTCGTCGATCGAGCAGGGATTCGCACTGCCCGACGTCGCGGAATTCGAAAAGCTCATCAACGACCGCACGCGCGGTATCCTGATCTGCAATCCCAACAACCCCACGGGGTACCTGTACACACGCAAGGAGATGAACCGCATCCGCGACCTGGTCAAAAAATACGACCTGTTCCTCTTCTCCGACGAAGTCTACCGCGAATTCATCTACACCGGGTCGCCCTACATATCGGCCTGCCACCTCGAAGGCATCGAGCAAAACGTGGTGCTGATCGACTCGGTGTCGAAACGCTACTCGGAGTGCGGAATCCGTATCGGGGCGCTCATCACCAAGAACCGGACGCTGCGTAACGCCGTGATGAAATTCTGCCAGGCGCGCCTCTCGCCCCCGCTGATCGGACAGATCGTCGCCGAGGCTTCGATCGACGCGCCGCGATCGTACAGCACCGAAGTCTACGAGGAGTATATCGAACGGCGCAAATGCCTGATCGACGGGCTGAACCGCCTACCAGGCGTATACTCGCCGATCCCGATGGGCGCCTTCTATACCGTGGCACGGCTGCCGGTAGAGGACAGCGACGATTTCTGCGCATGGTGTCTCTCCGACTTCGACTACGAAGGCGAAACCGTAATGCTCGCCCCCGCATCGGGCTTCTACTCCGATCCGGCGTGCGGCCGCAACGAAGTCCGCATCGCCTACGTACTCAAGAAGGAAGACCTCGAACGGGCGTTGGTCGTACTGGGCAAGGCGCTCGAGGCATATAACAACCGGAAATAGCCCGACCGGCAATCTCGGACACGCAGTGCGGCACGGATAATGCCGCACTTTTTTTTGGAAGCCGGAGAGTCCGGCCCCACCCGGCGTTTCGGCCAATCCTATACCATATAGGTCAATTTTCAGGAATTTTAGACCAAAAAATTTGGGCGGCAGAGATAGTTTTCATACTTTTGCCCTCGATTTTTACACGCCGCAACGGGCGTATAGTACAAACCAAACCAATACGTTATGAAAAAACTTTTCCTTCTTCTGGCCACCGCTGCCGTCACCTCGGGAGCATACGCCGAAGGATATCAAGTGAACAACCTCTCTTCGAAGCAGAACGGTATGGGACACGTGGGTACGGCCATGAAGCTCAACTCCGAGTCGATCTGGTTCAACCCCGCCGCCGCCTCGTTTCAGGACACCCGATTCGACATCTCGGTCGGCATCACCGGCATCGCTTCGAAGGCCACCTATACGTCGCTCCCCGACTATACGGGCAAGACCAAGCCGCTGCACTACACCTCGGACAACAGCATTGCGACCCCGCTTTACGCCTATTTCAACTACAAACCCCTCGACTGGATGTCGGTCGGCCTGGCTTTCAATACGCCGTTCGGCTCCTCGATGGACTGGGGCGACAACTGGCCGGGGGCGCAACTCGTCCAGTCGATCAACCTCCAGGCCTACAATCTCCAGCCGACCGTCTCGTTCAAACTCTGCGAGCACCTCTCCATCGGCGGCGGTCTGATGATGACCTGGGGCAAGTTCGACCTTTCGCGCTCGCTGCTGCCTATCGGCGCCGACAATCCGCAGAACAAAGCGCTCATGGGCGCATTGCAAATGCTCAACCCGCAAATGCCCGACCTCTTCGAAATGGCCGGGGACAAAAACCTGATATCGCTGGGGCTCGAAGGCAAAGCCAAAATGGCCGTCGGAGTAAACCTCGGTGTGATGTGGGACATCAACGAACAGTGGTCACTGGGCTTTACCTACCGTTCGAAACTCAAAATGAAGGTGGATTCGGGTTCGATCGACCTGCGTATGATCGACAACACGCAAATCGCCCAGGTCATCGGACAGCTCCTGCCCCAGTTGGGTCTCGACCCCGCCAAGCTCACGTCGGCCGTCGTGAAGACCGAGCTGCCCCTGCCGGCATCGCTGACGTGGGGTGTCAGCTTCCGTCCCGTTCCGAAATGGGAGTTCGCCGTCGACCTGCAATATGTGCTCTGGAGTGCCTACGACAAACTCGACGTCAAGATTCTCGAACCGAGCAGCAACACCCCCGTGCTGAACATCCCGGTCAGCGATAAAAAATACTCCAACACGCTGGCGTTCCGTTTCGGCGGCCAGTACCACGCACTCGACTGGCTGACCGCCCGTATGGGTATGTACGTGGATGAAAGCCCCGTGCGCAGCGACTACCTCAATCCCGAGACCCCGTCGATGACCAAGCTCGCCTATACGGCCGGCGTCACCTTCCGCCCGGTCAAATGGATGAATATCGACATCGCATACGGCTACGTCAATTCGGCCGATCCCGAACGTACGGGTTCCTATCCCTACACCAACTCGGTGTTGGGCATCGTGAACGAAAAACTGGCGGCAGCAGGCATTCCCGAAAGCCAGCTCACCAATCCGGTCACCGATTTTTCGGGTAATTACACCGCCCGGGCCCACACATTTTCGATCGGCGTAGGGTTCAGTTTCTAAAACCGGGAAAAATTATTATATTTGCGGTGCGCTTTGCAGAAAAGTGCGCCGCAATTTTTATCCGGCCTCATAGTTCAAGGGATAGAACGAGGGTTTCCTAAACCTTGGGGCAGAGCAAGACAAAACATTCGCGCGAAATTATATACGACTTTTTCGCCGGATTATATAGAGCAGTTGTAAGCCTTTGTAGTTCAACGGATAGAACGGCGGTTTCCTAAACCGCAAATCCGGGTTCGATTCCCGGCGAGGGTACAAGAAGCGACGGAAAATTCCGTCGCTTCGTTCATTTTTACACACTTTGTTTGTATATTTGCTCGCAGAAGTTGTCAAATAGTTGTCAAGTAATATTCCCTATGCCGACCACATTCAAAGCCATTGTCTATGCCGATAACAAACGGAAGGATGGAACCTACAACGTAAAGATACGGGTAACCCATCGACGGCAAACGCTAAAGTTATCGACAAACATGTACGTCGCCGCACACCAAATGACTCGCGCTCTCAAGCTCAAAGATCAGAGTATAATTGACGAGGCAAAACGAATTATCGACAATTGGCGCTCCATCGTCGGGCAGCTCGGAGCTGCGGCCGACGTCATGACTGTTCGGCAGGTAGTTGACTACATCAAGCAGACGGAGCAGAACAAGATGGTTTTCGATCTCGATTTCATTGCCTACGGTCGCAAAAAAGCTGATCTGATGCGCCCCGGGACGGGTATTGGATATCACACCGCATTGAATGCACTGGTACGGTATATCGGCACTGAAACACTTGACATCAACCGGATAAATGTGCGGTTCCTCACAGGCTTCGAGCGATTCATAGAGGCTGAACCAGTATTGACACACAGCAAAAAAGGTATAGTCCATCAATTGCAAAAGACGAAGAAAGGCGGTCGAGCCGTATCGTCCTACCTTGCTTGTGTTCGCCATATTCACAACCTCGCAAAGTTAGAGTTTAATGACGAAGAATTGGGTATCATTCGCATACCGCAGTCTCCATTCAAGATATACAAGGTCAAACAGCCGCCGAAAGTCAAGAAACGGGCACTCCATCCCGATATTCTCCAACAGATAATCAACCTCGGCGACGAGCCGCGACACGCTGGGTCGGTCGCTGATTTCACGCGCCGCGATCTTGCCCGCGACTGCTTCCTCCTGTCGTTCGGCCTCGCAGGAATGAACGCGGCCGATTTGCTATCGTGCCCCGCGCAATCCCTTGCTGGCGACGTTATCATCTACAACCGACAGAAGACCGCGAGCCGCCGAGAAGATGAGGCGGAAATGCACATCAGAATCGAACCGCAAATCGTACCTTTGGTCGAAAAATACAAAGACCCGACAGGCGCACGTTTATTTCGGTTCCATCGGCACTATAGGGATGGCAACACATTTAACGGAGCACTGAATCAAGGTCTGAAACGTATTGACGACGCCTTGCGGGCCATCTGCGGCGCCGCCCAACATCAAGACGCTACCCACCCGTTACCGGAACATATCACGTTCTACGCTGCACGCCATAGCTGGGCGACAATAGCCCGTTCGGCCACACTCAAAATCGACAAATATACCGTACATGAAGCGTTGAACCACGTCGACGAAGACATGAAAATAACCGACCGATATATCGACCGCGATTGGTCGGTAATCTGGCAGGCAAATGCAAAAGTCATTGGCCTGCTTGACTGGTCGGCAGTACAAGAGCGCGAAAGACAATAATTGCAACAACAACCCACCCCGAAACAGAAGCACCCCGGCCAGTTGGTCGGGGTGCTTTACTTAATTATGAATTAAATACAAAATATATAATATCAATGATTTACTATTAATATTTATCAATTTGCAAGTTATTTGCAGGTGTATTGAAATATTGATTGCATCATTTCTTTAATTTTTTCATTGTTGCTTCTGTGATCAACATTATTAAAAAACCAAAAACAAATAGAATAACACTCCACCAAAAAGAAATACCTGAAATAAATATTAAAACGATAGCAATAACCCATGATGACATGCATAATAAAACAACCCAATTAGGTATCGCCATAAAGGAGGCTAATTCTTGATCTTTTTTTATTTTATCAGATTCTTTTATTGGAGTCGCTGTTGTTCCACATTCAAGACATGTTGCTTTTATTTTTTTACTTCCAATAGTACCAGCCAATATTCCAATGCCTCCAAAAGCGACAGCGCCAGCCGCCGCTTTGCCGATGCTAAATCCTTTTTGTCCTATATGTAGCTTCCTTGAACCACAATTCGGGCATACAAGATAATCATCATCAGCGCTGCCTCTTTGAATGGAATCGTTTATATCTTCATCTATCATATCTTCACATGTTGTAATCAGATTATCATCTGATATATCATTTATTAGCATTCCGCAATTAGGGCAACTTTTAGCTTTATCGCTAATTTGTTTACCGCATTCAGGACAATTAATGAGAGACATAATTTTTGTAATTAAAATAACTTATACCCCTTAATAGCTTCTTCGAACTTTATTTGAAGTTGGACTTGATTTTGGGGCTTATTTTTTGTATTTTTATTTGTAATTTTCCTTGGCAATCGCATTAGCCGACATGGCTTTGCTTAATGGTTGTGCCAGACATATTTTCTATGATAGAAATTAATCGTCCTTGTTGCGATAACATTTCGTCCATCTGCTGATCCCGGCGTTTAATCGCCTCCAATAATTCTTGTATAGTCATATCGTTCTGTTGTTGGTTAGTATCTTCAGAATTTGTAGAAACCGATTGCCCTTTTAGCATATTACCTTTTCCAGTGAGAAGCCAGTCGGTATTAAGGTCTGTGAATATATTGGATATTCTCTGCAATTTGTCGGCTCCAATACCTTTTGAGATATTGTTTACGAAAGCCGGCGATACTCCTATTGCTTTGGCGAATTTATTCTGGCTAATATTTTTTTCTTGCAAATATGCTTTTATGCGGCCCCTAACCCCTACATCACTATTATTCATATAGAAATCTAATTATTTATAAATATTAATTATATAGAATACTATTGTTTATGATTAGAATTCTATATATCTGCATCAGCAAATAAGTGAACAAACAAAAGTACATAAAATAATCAGAAATCATGCGATCAAGCCACATACAGCTAAGGCTAAAGCCAATACTGCGAATGCTACGAATGAGAGTATCACGGAGATTCTCAGAACCTTCTTCGTTCGTCGTTCTTGAGTCTCCAGAATTATCCATCGGCTGTAAATTGGTCGTTGCAGTCCCCTCCGTATCGTGTCTACCCGATTCTTGCGCATATACAAAAGAAGCCCTAATGCGGTTACGCAAGCGAGGATGTGAACTGTGTTTGCAATTAGCGCAATCCGCCGAAAATTCCGGATGCAGTGGTTGTCGAATTCGGATAGAGGTTGGTCGAATGAAAGAACAAGAATCGCAGACGACGCCACCAGCAGAGTCGACATAACGCGATACCGCCAGTCGTCGAGAGAAATTTGCTCATTTTCGAATTTCTTCCAATTTCGGTATTCAGGATCATCGATCATATTACATACAGAAATAAATCAATAAACAAATATAGGTAAAATAATCTAAACAAGGCGCTCCTGCTGCGAGTTTTCATAGTAAGGAGTTTAGGGGTTAGTTTCAATGCAGGGGCGCTTTTTTACGACAATCAAATTTCAACTATATGTCAACAACGAACAAAAGTAGCCGCAGGCAGCAATTAATCAATCTTAAAATCGGCAAAAGCCTGTCGTTTCCGCCGTCTACCAGATCAGCGGTTAAATCACAACTGAGCGAACTGAAATTTTCCACGGGTCAACGTTATAGCGTGGCCTCTTCGCAAGATCAGATTATCGTAACCCGGATTTCGTAACATGTCCCTCCCCGAACTATACGAGTTGCAGCATTACCTCGTCCATGTCGCCGACGTCGTTGCTTGCGCAATCATCAAGCGCCAGCAACCTGCCGCCGACCTCGTAACGAAGCGTGCGCTGTATCGGGAATTTGGCCGAGGTTGGGTCGACAGGCATATCGCCCCGGTTGGGAAGATCGAGGGTAAGCGATTTGGAACAGCCCCGAATTCGCCTATCAAGTATAGCCGCACAGAATTCGTCGCCCTGCTCGAAGCCGAACGCCTGCAACGTGCAGGAATCATCGGCAAACATGGGGCCAAGGAAGTCAAAGACCAACTAAAATCATGATGAGATGAAACGATCGATCATCTACATCTCTTTTTTCCAAAAACAGCACCTATGAATCGCGAAATAGCAGTTGTCGACATTGACGGGACATTGTGCGTTGTCGGCGACAGACGAAAATACATGGAGCAGAACGATCCGGATTGGGAATCGTTCTACCGCGATGACTTCAATGACCTGCCGATACGTACGGTGTGCGACTTCGTACGCCAGATGTCGAGGCACTACGATATTTTCTTCTGTACATCACGGCGCGAAACAGTACGCCAGAAGACACAGATATGGCTTCAGCAGAACCTCTTGCTGTCGCCGAAAGACTATACGCTGATTATGCGTCCGAACTCCGACAACCGTCCGGATGTGGTTTCCAAAATAGATAGTTTCACCCAAGAAACCACCGAATACGAGCGCTCTCATGTGGCCTTCGTCCTTGAAGACAGCCTGGCTATGGCGCATAGATGGCGAGAACTCGGCTACCGGTGTTTTCATGTTCAGTAATGGTTATGGAGTACAAGGAATTTTTTTTTGAACTGCGCTCGAAGGGCATCTACATCGAGCAGGGCTGCTCCCGATTCATCGTTGGCTACTACGAACAAGCGCAGTTGAAATACGCCACGGCAGTACAGTGGGTGCGCGACCAAGGCGGACATATCCCGACCATGGAGCAGGCACTTATTCTCTGCGAGCATCGACGCGAAATCAACGAAGCGCTGCTTGCAGCAGGACAGAAGCCCATTAGCGAGGAGTACTTCTGGTGCCGCAGGCAGCATGCCATAAAGCAGGGCAGCAACTATATCGTGCGGATGTACAACGGTTATATAGATCAGTGCAGTCGCGATTATTACAGCGCAGCACGCGCTATTATTCCTGTGAAATGATGGAAGGATGGATTAAGATACACCGAAGTCTTCTGGACTGGGAGTGGTATCAGGACACGAACTGCGTCCGCCTTGCGCTTCATTTTCTTTTGAAGGCGAATTACCAGCCCAAGAAGTGGAAAGGCATAATCATCGACCGCGGACAATTGGTAACCACCAGAGGACAGCTGTCCGAAGAGACAGGACTTTCGGAGATGCAAATACGCACCGCGATAGACAAGTTGGATAATTGCGGGTTTATAACCAAGTCGGGAACACATAAATACACTATCATAACTATCTGTAATTATGACTTATACCAGCAATCGCAGGATGGTTGCGACAATGGTTATCAACCAACAGATAACCAGCAAATAACCAACGAACAACCAGCTGATAACCAGCAAATAACCACAACTGAAGAAAATAAGAATACCAGAAGAGAAGAATATAACACACACACAGTAATTCCTATGAAGGGGGTTGTAGGGGGAAACGCCGCAGAGCTGGTGCAGTGGATACATGAGAACGTTCCGACCATCGCCTCAATGGCGGAGCCTATCACTGAAACGAATGCCGTGTGGATGCTGCGCAAATTTCACGTCGAAGATATCCGAAGATTGATATTCACAATGCACAGCAAGGGGGCTCACCTGAATAACACGAATGCTTACGCCACGTTCGTGACTTATGCCAAGCTGGACAAATCACTCAAAGAGCGTTCCGGAGTGAAATATTACACCTACGACGAAGCTATGCCCCAAGTCTACCGACTGGGCGGACGAATAGAGGATCACTTCGCGCAAGAGATGGTTAACGGGCAACGGTTATGGCGCAGAAAACACTTCGAGGAGACCAAATACAAGGCTACGAATGGCTTGGCAATGCCTCTGAATTGATAAGCATTTGGAGCGCGTGAATAAAGTTTTGCAGTCACGCCAGTCCCCTCAGTTAACCTTTAACGAACGATAAAATGAAAGTCATAGTCACCTTTTCGGGTGGGAAAGACAGCTGTATGAGTTATTACGGATTATGCGAATAAAAAACAATCAACTATGGAAAACCAAGTAACGAGCATCCAGCAGTCGAAGCGGCTGATCGAAGTGATTATCCCGCCTTATCCGGGCGCGTACTACTACACCTGCTTCGAGACCGAGGCGTACAACCATGAGGATGATCCGGACTACTTGAAGCGGCGCATACCGTTCTGGGGCTGGATTTCCTGCATACCAAATCGGAAAGTAAAACACAAAAGATAACCAACCATGAAAACACTTTATCTCTGGGTTTCAGACAAAGGCTGGACACCCTTTCAGTACAATGAACTTTCTGAATTATCCTCCGAATTTGAGGCGCGCAATATCAAACTGGGCGACGGGTGCAAACTGGGCAACAGGTGCGAACTGGGCGACGGGTGCAAACTGGGCTACAGGTGCAAACTGGGCGACGGGTGCAA
>OHQH01000151.1_pt1 | contig 48533 bp, 36 predicted proteins | sample 1577891 | NCBI WGS metagenome assembly OHQH01 (sample SAMEA3879601, study PRJEB24766) | human gut metagenome | biome: human-associated habitat; feature: feces | place: USA | collected 1985/1987
AGAATTCCATTATCAGAATAGAGTTGAGTCCATCGCCTGAGCATACCAGTTTCTATGACATTGAGGACTGGCAAAAGCTCTGGCACGAGTTCGTCGAAGAGTTCGATAACCAAACGATTACCGGCAAGGACGGGAAAGTCCGTTCCAGCCCGACCAATCTGGCAAACAGCAAATATACGGTTTACCTGCACATGGAATCCAAAGGGAAAGTTCCCCATCTCCATGCCGCAATTTGCCGCTTTGATGAAAACGGGAACATCAACAATGACCATAACATTCATCTTCGGGCACAACGTGCAGCCGAACGAGTTGCAGTGAAACGTGGCTGGAAGACTGCGGAAGAAATCCGAAGTCGCAACATTCCGGAAGTAAGCAGAGAGTGTATGGAGGTATTGAGAACCATGCCATCGTGGTCATGGGAAGAATACAAGAAGGCACTTGCCCGGAGAGGCTATTCCGTATATGAACGGAAAGATAAGAAAGATGTTCTCCGTGGATATGCGATCCTCAAAGGAAATGCCCAATACAAGGCTTCCGAACTGGGAGTAGCCCGTAACCTGATGATTCCCAAACTTCCCCGAACCTGGCAAAAGCTACACTACCGGGAGAGACTTGCCGCTCAGGTCAATCCTTATCAGAGCCATCGGCCGGAACCTGTTCAAAGAGCGACAGCCAATATGGACTATACTCACTATCGTTCCGGCTCGGTATCCTACACGCTTTCTTCCAATAGCGGAAGGGAACAGCGTTTCTATATTCCGGAGCGGGTACTTGACTATTTCAACGAAGAGTTCGACTACCGGGAGGTTGCCAACAGCAGTGAGCTGACCGACATAGCCGTAGCTATCTTTGTTGGTATGCTTGATACGCCAGCCGTATCTGCCGGAGGATGCTGGAGATGGCGGGACAAGGATGATGACGACCTGCAATGGGCCCGCCGCTGTGCCCGTGCTGCAAACCTCCTATTGGGCAAGAAACCGAGAACAGGATTAAGACGATAAAGTCATGAAAGAAGCACACAAAAAGCGGCCGCCTCGTGCGACCGCTAATAGTCCGCTAGGATTGCCGGATATGGGAACTTTATAAATCTAAAAATAAAAATACGAGACTCTAGCTTGAACCCTATATTTCCCATTTATACAAAATTTATAGCGCCTAATTATCAGCGCTATAATAAATATAGGCACTATAGTCTAGTTATCCTATTTTGATTCATTTAAATGAGGGTTACGTAAAAGGCCCTCCTTTCTTGGAGAATTTACCCCTCGCACAAATACTTATGAGAGGGGTAAATTTTGTTTTAAGGGCTATTTAGTCATCCTGTGATTATTATTCGTTAACTACATTAATGTTTTGTCTAATGACAATGTCTGAATGTGCAAAATTATGTTTATCAAGAGCTTGTAAACATGCATTATAAACAACACCTGTTCGCATAGGGTCTTTTATTGTTATGATGACCACAACTTCAGTAGTGCCAACATCAAGCCCATTCATCTTATCTACCATTGTAGCATCACGATTTGTCGCCACAATACTTAAGCACCACCTCCTATTCTCTTTCAAATATGAATTACGATTAGCAGATCGCATTTGCTCAAGATTAACATGATAATTCTTAACCGCTAAATACTCTTCACCACATATAACTGTACGCTCAATAGGATTAGTACTCCTAAAAGATGATACCTTATACAGATCTTTTGTAAGAATATTCTTAGGGTTGACTAGCCTTTCTGAATTTCTATATGTTCTCGGAGTTCCAGCAGCCCCTAGTACTACATATTCAATCCTATCATACGATTGGAGAGCAACTTTTACATCGCTTTGACAATACTCGCTTTTTTCTGATTCCCTCAATACAGGATTAGTAACAACAGTTACAGTGACTTCGCCTATAAAATGACCATCATTCACCAAGTTAGCTGGGAATGGGATGTCTTGGATTTGCATATCAACACCATCGCTAAGTTCTGGTTTCCAAACCATTGTAAACTCATCCGGATCATTATATAAGATATCATCCAATGTTGCCGGTATGCCAAACCCCAACTCTCTTAGTATAATATTATTATCATCTGTCGTCAGATAGTGATATTTAGCACTGTGTATCAAAAGAGCTTTTATTAACAGAGGATCAAAGTTACGGTTCATCCTATGAGCTAAATTTGCAGCCAAGGCTGTTACTCTTGGTGTGGAGAAACTTGTTCCTCTGTATGCATTTGACTGGAATCCCGTATCTGAAAATGAATTAACTCCTATCGATTTATTACCTCCAACGTGTACTAAATCGGGTTTGACAGCATCTCCAGGACCAGGGCCGACTCTAGAAAAGTGTGAACGTCCACCAACTGGAACATCTTCTTCAGATTCGCAAACATGAGCCACAGAACCAACAGTCAATGACAACAGAGATTCTGCACCTTGAGTAATCCTTTTTTGATCTGGAAAACGAGGATCTATATTGCCAGCTGACTTACAAATGAGAATATTATTTTCTTTCTGAATATTATCCAACACCATGGCAAACTCAGAGAACTCATCATCTTCAATCTCATAACTAGACCCTTGAGATAAATTCCAAATATTAATATCACTATTATTGGAAATTGCCGTTTTAATATGTTCGACCATCTCGTCTTCTGAGATGCGAATAACTCTATCATCAGTGTTGACTATACAAGAACGTATGTACATAGGAGCTGTTCCTGTTAACACTTTGTTTTCAAGTGCATCACCATAATTTATTATGCTAGCAACTGAGGTCCCATGCAATCTTCTGATATCATCTTCTTCAAGACCTGCAATATTCTCCTCAGATTCAATCCATGGAGCAAGATGGGGAATTGTCTCCACTCCAGAATCCAGAAGACCGATACGAGGGTATGATTCTCCACCCACAGGTCGACTTACTTCTATTTCCGTATTGAATTCCTCCGGTGAAACTGTCAATTCAAAGTAAGGCATTTTTTTTACGGATATAACAGAATCCATAGTGGCCAATGCTTCTATTACTTCTTGATTCGCATTTTCAATAACATACAGGTTAAGGCCTGGGCAGTAATCAAGCGAATGTGCATTCACATTACATCGCTCAAAAACTTGACACATTTTATGATTTGCTAGTTCATTCAATTGCTGATTTTGATAATCAACAAGTCTAACTTTCACACGTCTACCAATTAGATTATCCTCAATATAAGGATGATATAGTTGTAAATTTTCTATGACAGCAATTCCGCATCGCTTATCCTGACTGATATTTTCTCCAGTAATATTGTGACGCATCATTTGAAGATCATTTTTGCAATCAACCTTAACCAAAAGACCTTGATGCGAGTTTTTACCTATAACATTGCGTTTGTTTCTACTGTCAAATATTGAACGAGCATTTGCACGGTAAGCTTTTCTCTTGACTGCACGCTTATCCAAGGTTGCAACCATTAAAATAGGAAGTCCTTCTTCCTCACGTGCATCAAAAATGCGGCCAACGTCGGAGAAAGTGTTTTCCATTATTCCAGCATGCGCTACTAAAGAATCATCCGTTGACCAAACAGGTAAGGAATTGTCTCCCATACCTTCCTTCAAAAAACGGTCTTTTTCACCTCTTGTTTCTACAAATTGTATTGGTAAATTTTTATTATTCATTTTGCCTCCTTTGTTGTGTTTTCAGTTAAATATGATTTGATTTTTCTTAGTCCTATTCCTGTCGCCTTATTTATAGCAAGTTGTGACATTCCGTATTCGCCTAAAAAACGAACATAGTTTCTTTCAGACTTTTCATTTACCTTTAGTTCATACAATGCATCTAACAATGTATTTATTGGAATCACTTTATCTTTATTTAGGACGCATTTAACCTTTGCTCGATCAAAAAGGGTCTTTAAATCTGAAGGTGAAATTCCATCAACCATAGCAGAAAAAGCTAGTTTCTTTGACATGTCGTTAGACATTTCAGTACTAAATGGTTCTGAAAAAATATCGATCATATCCATTATTTCTTTTTGTCCAGGAAGTCCAACCTCTACCGTCTGCACAAAACGACGCCAGATAGCATTATCTAGCAACTCTGCATGATTCGTTGCCGCAATCATGACCGCTTCTTGTTTCATCGCATCAATGTTCTGAAGTAGACTATTTATGACTCTCTTCAATTCCCCGAGTTCATGCTGATCATCTCTCGCTTTAGCTATTGCATCAAATTCATCCAAAAAAAGTATACAAGGGATAGTGTTGGCGTAATCGAATATTTTTCGAATGTTTTTCGCAGTACTACCCAATAAAGAAGATACTATACCGTCAAGACGGGCAATTATTAATGGAAGCCCTGTTTTTTCAGAGATATAATGGGCGATACTTGTCTTACCACATCCTGGAGAACCATGCAATAACAGAGTTTTCTTAATCTCAATACCTGCAAGTTCAAGTTCCGATCGATGATTCACAATTTCAATAAACTCTGTAATTTTCTTATCTACTTCCGGTGTAAGAACCACTCGATATCGTTCCTCATCAGGTTGAATAATCTCGACAATTTGCAGACGGCTATCAGTATCAAGGGGAATAACTCTCATCGCATCTGCTATTGCGGAGTTATTAGGCATACCTTCTTCTATTTTTTGACGTATACATTTTGATAATGATATATCACCTTCTTTCTCTAACCTGTCGGCAAGGCGGGAAGAATAAGCTATAATCTTCCTCTTGTCATTAGCCAATCCACCTTCTATTATTCTTAGTATTTCGGTTTGCATGTTGCTGTTTTTGTTTATTCTCGGTACAAAGATAATTATTATTCTGTATCAATGTGCGATTTTGTGATAGTTTTGTGTGATTTTGTATTAAAAATGTGCGATTAATATCGATTTATGTGCGATTATGAATAAATTCAGATTATTCAGGCCGCCATCGATAAATTAGTAAAAAGGAATATAAAAAATAGATGTCACTATGAAGGTTGTGCCCCAAAGACATCCTATTACAGAAATGAAAAAAAAGAATATAAATTCGGACAGTGGTGCAATATAAAATAACCGAATACAATATACCTTGCCGATCAAGACAAAATACTCTATCAATGCCTTGCAAAAAAGGTCGTAAACTTGTTGATATAGTCTCTTATATTCAAGGAATATTTGATTCAACAAATGAATGGCCGATGATTTTTCGGAAAATAAGAACCCTGTTGTGATATTTTTTGCTTATTCTTTTGCCTATTTTTATAAGTGAGCGAGCATCATTCTGACCTTTTTTAGACAGGATTTACTGACCGACCTTCGTCAGGAACACCTACTTCAACGAAGAGCTCGACTACCGGGAGGTTGCCAACAGCAGTGATCTGACCGACATAGCCGTAGCTATCTTTGTCGGGATACTTGAGACGCCCGCCGTATCTACCGGAGGTGGTGGCGGAGATTCGCAAAGCGATCTTCCTTGGCGGGACAAGGATGATGACGACCTGCAATGGGCCCGTCGCTGTGCACGTGCTGCTACCCTCTTATTGGGTAAGAAACTGAGAACAGGATTAAGACGATAAGGGTTATGGTACAAACATACCAAAAGCGGTCGCGCGAGGCGGCCGCTTTTGGTCCGCCGGTCTTGGCGTATAAGGTGGAAATTTATTTTATAAATCTGGAAAATTTATAAAGTGTATGTGTTTTTAAGAGAAGGAATGCTAAATACCAAATGATTATGGTTAAAGTAAAGATGCTTACTGTCCAATTTATCAATGAACACATGAATAATGGATTACCTACAATCTTTTCTGGCGAGGAGACGAAGTTAAGAGATACAGCTATACAGCTGTTGGATGAAAAAATTTTTCTTTGTCCGATATTCACTGAAACGAATTACTTCCATCAGATCAATGAGAATGATTATCTGCATAAGCTGCATCCTGTATACTGTGATTTTAAGGACAGGGTAATACCTCTAAACGAACTGCCTGACTTCTCCGATCACATGTTTGGAGTGGAAGTAAAAGCTTGTTATAACATCTATTATGATATCAAGCTGCACAAGAGCGACAACCGCACCTATTTTCTTAATAAGATACAGGGAAACACAATAGGTGGAAGGATATGGATGAAGGAAGAAAGCGAACAAGAAAACCTTCAACATTCTAATTCAATCACATAAAACTAATTAATTATTTTGTTAGGTTAGAAAAAGATACTAATTTTGCATTGAAATTATTTTGATTGAAAATGAACTCAATACATGACATAGCTGATTATATTATCTTACGAGTAAAATCGGAAGATAAAGATGCGTCTTTAATAAATTTAAAGTTGCAGAAGTTATTGTATTATGTTCAAGCGTGGTCTTATGGAATCAATAAGACGCCTATGTTTAACGGGGATTTTGAAGCTTGGATTCATGGTCCTGTAAACAGGGATATATATAATCGTTTTAATCCCAGGAAATATCTTTATTCTGAGATTAATGTTGATGATTGCCTGAATCAAAACGTTAGCATACCTTCTGAAGATGCAGAATTTGTTGATTTTATACTGGAAAATTATCTTAAATATAGTGGTGCTGAATTAGAACGATTATCACATAGTGAAATGCCTTGGATAAAAACACGTGGGAATTTAAACGTAAATGAACGTTGTGATAAAATTATTGCCCCCGAACTAATGATTGAATACTATGGTAAAAAATGGGATGAAATTAGATCTTAATACGAATTCTCCTAAATATGGTAATAAATCATTAGTTACCAAGGAACAAGAAAACTATTTAAAGAGAAGGAAGATGACTTTTTCCTTCTCTTATTTTAAACAGATACCCTATTTTCAAATTGGGAAATGTTCCCAAGGATGGCATATTGGGCTTCTTGAAAGATTAGGAACATTAAGTAATATGACACCCCAAGAAGTATTAGAAGAAAATAGAGGTAGTGATGCATTACGATGCCATCCGATAAATTGGAATGCTAAAAACATTCCTATTCAGAGAAAAGATTTAGATTGGTTGCCGAAAGAAATATTAGAAAATGAGGCGGATTTTCCAATAATGCAATTTTCCATTACAAAGGGGACTGGTCGTATAGTTGGTTATTTTGGTAGAGATTCTTCTATATTTCATGTAGTGCTATTAGATCCAGAGCATAATATACAGCCTGCTAAGAAAACCAATTATCAAATTCAGCCAACGACAAAAGGTCTATCTCAATATGATGAATTATTAAATAAGTTAGAACGAATAAAACGAATAGTATCAGATTGTACAGACAAGAACTGTAAATTACATTCACATATTAGAGCTATAGAGGAACTACATGATAATATTGTTTATATTGGACTTGATAATGATTTTTATACTACTTATCAAGAAATATTAAAAACAACTACATTACAGGAAATTGTAGAAAATGGAATTTTAGCAATTATGGATAAATGAAGAAAGAACATTATAAACCTAAAAGTTTTCTACTCCTGTGGTAACAGATGTTCCAATGATATAAATCGTTTTTTATATGCTCATTAAATCTACTATTAGATAAAATTTTATCAATTCATGCTACCGTATAATAAAGAACGAGCAAAATATCAAATCTTTCAATCCTGTTTTTTGAGATATATGGTGCTTACAGAAGAATTTTTACTGTATTCCACATACTGATTATTACATTGGTTTCTTAATCTTCTTTTTAGCTACTTTTAAGTATTTTGGAATCACGGAACAATTAAGAGCGAAGAAATTACTATATCAGATTTCTTCGCTCTATAACATAACTTTATTTCCCCAGCGACTTGAATACTTTATCTATACAGCGTTTTTTCTGTTCCATATTGGGATGAACATATAAGTTCAGCGTAGTTGATATGTTTGAGTGTCCCAATAGCACACTAACAGTTTTATAGTCACAACCGACTTCTATACAACGAGTCGCAAAGCTGTGGCGGAGTCCATGGTACTTTAATTTTGGAATATCAAGTTTCTCCATCAACCTTTTATAGTAGTTACGGTATGTACGTGGTTCTGTCGGACGTTCATCATTGGTTAGGATGTAATAGTCATCGTTAACTACTTTTTTCAAAGGCTTCAACATTCCTAGCAACTCTTTATTCATCGGAATCTCGCGACATGAGTTTTTGGTCTTTGGTGAGTTTATAACCAGCTCAGTGTGCTTTTTCTCCCCTTCTATAATATAAATACGTTCTATTGTTCGATTAACGTTTAGTATTCCATCAGTGACATTGATATCACTCCATTTCAAAGCACAGATTTCTCCTATACGTAGCCCTGTACTAAGGCTGATATAAATACCAAGTCCCATGAATGTAAAATGACTTTGGATATGGTTTAATATCTTCCTATGGTTAGTAACGGACAGAACTTCCAATACTTTGTTCTCTGAACTTGGGGGATATTTGATGTCCCATTCATAATAAGTCATCCATTCCTTCTTCACTCCGAACTTCATTACCATTTTAAGGACTATCAGAATATCCTTGACCGATTTAGTGCTTAATCCACTTTCAATTTTGTGCAAAACAAAAGCTTGAACACTCTGTTCCGGAAGTGAATTATCCTCCCCGAAGGTTGGAAGAATATGGTTCTCCAAGATCAATACATATGCAGCCATAGTGGACTGTTTCACATAAGGCCGCTTGTACTCTTTCCATGCAGCCGCAATTTCTCTAATAGTTTTATGAATCATGATTTCTTAATAATTGGTTCTTATAATTAGAGAAATATAAACCATAATGTTCCGGCTTTGAGATTCCCGGAGTTTAGTGGCGAGTGGGAAAAATATGTATTGACAGAATTTGTTGAGCGAGTTACACGGAGAAATAAAGGCAACGAATGTAAACTGCCTCTTACAATATCTGCACAATATGGATTAGTAGATCAAATCACGTTCTTTAATAAAATAATAGCAAGTGCTGATATGTCAAATTACTATTTGCTAACAAACGGAGATTTTGCTTATAATAAAAGCTATTCTTCTGAATATCCTTGGGGCGCAATAAAACGGCTTGACCGATATGAATATGGAGCTTTATCCTCTTTATATATCTGTTTCAGGCCCTTAAATCATGTGTCATCAGATTTCTTAACACATTATTTTGAAACAAAAAAGTGGCATCAAGGAATATCAGAAATTGCCGTAGAGGGAGCAAGAAATCATGGTTTATTGAACATTGGCATACAAGATTTTTTTGCTACTAAGCATTATTTACCACAGAGTATATTAGAACAAGAGAAAATTGCCTGCTTTCTGAATCTAATCGAAGAGCGTATAAGATTGCAAAACAAAATCATTGAGAAATATGAATCCTTAATTCAGGCAATTATTTATCAAAAAAAGACAGATGGAATACGCAAGGGGAATTGGCAGAAAACGGAATTAAGCAAAGTCCTACAAGAGAGAACTGAAAAGAATATAAATGGCTATACCGTTTGTTCCGTATCTGTAAGTCAAGGTATTATAAATCAGATAGAATATCTTGGACGCTCTTTTGCAGCCAAGGAAACATCACATTACAATGTCGTTAAATATGGTGACATAGTTTATACAAAAAGCCCAACAGGTGATTTTCCTTATGGGATAGTAAAACGCAGCTATATTAAAAACGCTGTTGCGGTATCACCTCTCTATGGTGTATATAAGCCGATTGATGATAACATCGGAGTTATTCTGCACTTCTATTTCATGCAGCCCAACAATGCGTTCAATTATTTGCATCCACTTATACAGAAAGGAGCGAAAAACACTATCAACATTACTAATACTCGTTTCTTGGAAAACTCCATTCCTCTTCCAAAAACAGAGGATGAAGCAGTCTATATTGCTAACGCCCTGACAAGGATTCAGACAAAGATTGATATAGAGAAAAGTTTGTTACGTTCGTATGAGAGAGAAAAACAATACCTACTTCGTCAGATGTTTATATAAACAACTGACGTAAGAGGAAACTTTTCTGTTCACAAAGTAATTTGGCTATACGCTTTTCAATAGAAAGCTTATCCGAATAGGCTTTGAGAGTTGTGTATATCTTGTTCTGTTTTTCTACCATTGGGAAAAGAAACATTTTGTTCATGAAATCGCTCTTTTGCAAATTGAAACGTGTACTGCCTTGTGCCAATGGGAAAACAGCCTTTCTAAATGATTTGGTTGAAATATAGTATGCTAAAAACGGAGGGAAAATCTTACTTTCGTCTATAATACGGACACCAAAGCAAAAACTATTCAGGTATAAAGGATAAGTATCACCCAAGTACACAGCACCCATTCCGACTTCATTTGGCGTTTCAGACGACAAGGTGAAAAGAATGTCGCCATAACGGACAACTGATTGTTGTTCTGTTTCATTGATTTTGACTAAACCGACATCAGTTGTATCAATGATTTGATTCTGATAGACATTCATATATGTTATGTACTGGCATCCCTCACCAAAATCTTCTGCACTTTTACCAGATAAACCTGAATATGGCTCTCCAAAATCGTTAAAAGATAATTCGACTTTATGTTGTTCTGCTTCTATTAAGGTATCGCATATTGCCTGAATTAAGGATTGAATTTCAGTTATGTCTGCCATTATTGATAAGCTCTATTCATCTACAAATGGCGAGACTTATTCTTTCCGTCAACTTTTTGAAGTGGTCAATGAGAAGAATAAAGCATGTGCTTACAAAAATGTTCTTTCTGCCAGTCAAGAGTTGGGTATGATTGAGCGTAGCGATATAAACATTGACATCAAATTTGAACAAGAAAGTATCAGTGGATATAAGATTGTCCGTAAGGGTGATTATGTTGTACATCTTCGTTCTTTTCAAGGAGGTTTTGCATTCTCTGATAGAACAGGAATATGCAGTCCTGCATATATAATATTGCGTCCTAACGATTCAGTAGTGTATAGCTATTTGTCTCATTACTTCACATCAAAGCCCTTTATCAAGTCTCTTAAACTTGTAACATATGGCATACGTGACGGACGATCTATCAATGTGGATGAATGGTTAGATATGCCGATTCTACTTCCTCCAGCACAAGAGCAAATACGCATTCTTACAATAGTAAATGCTATTGATGCAAAACTTCACAATGAAGTCAAAGTACAATTTTGCTTATCCAGTCAAAAGTCTTATTTGCTGAATACTATGTTTATATGAACATCTGTTTTAGCAAATAGGATTTTTGCGTATAGTATAGCCTGTGTAAACATTTATTTGCTACTAATGATTTCTCTATCGCTTCAATGGTGAAAATGATTGATTGGGATTTTTCTTTTTCTATCAGAGGAAAACTCATATTTAATATGTCATCGCCATTGAGGTTTGCAATAGCCCCATTTCCTCCTTGCAGTGATTGATACACCTGCCTCTTGTATCTTTGTGATTGCATTAACCATTTTACAAGGGGATTTGATGTGCGATAGATGCCGCAAAATGCACCTATCGTAGATTGCCTATCGTTGAATGGATAATATGAATTTTTCCCTACAAGAGTAGAAGACCCATTAGCCATACAGATAACAATATCACCTTTTCGCAGAATTTGGCTTACAGTTGGTGTTTTATTCACGTAAACGACTTCCCTTTTATCTACATGGCTGCCATAATTCAAATTGTTTGCTCGGATTACAATTGTGGCAGCTTTATTTTCTGTAACATCTTCATTAGCATAGGTTAATCCTCTTACATAACAGCCTACATCGCCTAACTTGAAAAATTCACCGCTTTGATTGCACAACAGCATTTCAACAATGGCAGACTTTAGTTTTTTCAAATCCTCAATGATTTTGTTTTGCAATCTAATACGTTCATCTAATATAGATATGAATTTTGCAATTCTCTTTTGTTCCATATTTGTTGGAATAGAGAACGCATACTCTTCCATTTGGTTTTTGTCTCCACGTGGCATTTTGACTCCTTTTATACCACTCATGACATAATTGATAAACCGATCTGATGCTATGACATAGTACAAGAAATACTTGTCGCATTTATTTCCTCGTAAGACAAGTACATCTGCGCTGCATCCACCTTTTCTATCTGCAAACCAAACCTTTTTTAGATAAGGACGTATGTTTGATAATAAAATGTCTTCATTTTGGTATTTTATTACATTCACATTTGCTGGCATAGAGGAAGAGCATTGTATGCCTTCAAAATCCTGTAAAATATTTTCTGTTGAAATATAATTATTATTGTTGAGTAATGCAGTAGAAATCCTCTGTTTCTGAAACTCAGCAATTTCTTTTAAATGCACATGTTTCCACTCTCCGCTAAACTCAGGGAATCTCAAAGCCGGAACATTAAGGACTTTTTTATCGTTATTATTTACCATAGTCACTATTCATTATCAGAGTTAATTTCAAATGGCAACAAGTTGTCACCATCATTAAAACGGTCGAAATCCGAGCTAAACAAACGGTCTTGAATGACACGGTATTTCTCAAATTCGGTTTCAGCAAATTTTTTGGCGAATTCGGCCGTAACCTTGCCGGCATCAGAAAGGATTGCATCTCCACCAGCTTCAAGAATGATGTCTATACGTTTTGCCCAATCTTCCATCGTCATGGGTATATGACGCTTTGCCATACGTTCAGCCATATCCAACACGGCATTGACCAAACGTCCCATATCTTCCAGTTCTACGCTTTTCAGATAGTTTTTTGCAATGCTTACATCAGTCTTTACAATTTTTCCGTCAGGGGCATTCTCCCATGTAGTCAGTCCCATATGCTCTTTCTCTGCATCGGCTCTATTCACGATCAGTTCTGCGGCAGTATGACCATGTACGGCATAGTGCATTTTGTTCTGGACTTTTTTAAAGAACAGTTTTGTGGTCGGAGCATCACGGTTATAGTCAATTGCAGTGGCATAAATATCGGTAAGTTTCTGATAAAAACGGCGTTCACTCAACCTTATCTCCCTGATTTCGGCAAGCAAATGTTCAAAATAATCTTCACCAATGAAAGAGCCGTTTTCCATTCTCTTTTTGTCTATCACGTAGCCACGGATAGAGAATTGGCGAATGACTGCAGTGCACCATTGGCGAAATTGTGTCGCTCTAATACTGTTTACCCGATATCCAACAGATATAATGGCGTCCAAATTGTAAAACTGGGTTTTCCTGTTGACCTGACGCTCACCCTCTGTTTGAACTACCGAGAAAAACTCGGTAGTTGCCTCTTTCTGTAACTCCTGAGTGGCATATATATTCTTCAGGTGTAAACCAATGTTGTCTGTCGAACAATCAAATAAGATGGCCATAGCTTTCTGCGTACACCAGATGGTATCATTCTGATACATCACCTGTATGCCATCTTCCTTACCCTCAATAGCGAAGATAAGGAATTCTGCCGTACTGTTTTTTATCTCAAACCGTTTTGTCATACCTCCACTTATTCAACTATTCCCAATTCTTTCAAATACACCTCAATCTCTTTGTCCAATTCAGCACGCTTGGCTTCAAGTTCTTTAATTTCTGCCATTACAGCCTTGATGTCGATAGGTTCTTCTTCCTCAAAGGTATCAACATATCTGGGAATATTCAGGTTGTAGTCATTATAAGCAACTTCTTTTAAGGAAGCAAGATGGCTGTATTTTTCTATTTCTTTACGGTCACGGTAAGTTTCAACTATCTTTTGTATATGCTGTGGCCGAAGCTTGTTTTGGGTCTTTACTTTTTCAAATTCTTTGCTTGCGTCAATGAACAGGATATTATCGTCCTCTTTGCGGCATTTTTTGAAGACAAGAATGCAGGTCGGAATACTTGTGCCATAGAAAATGTTGGCTGGTAATCCAATAATGGCATCTATGTAGTTCTTTTTTTCTATGAGGAAACGGCGGATAACACCTTCGGCATTTCCACGGAACAACACGCCGTGAGGAGCTACGCAAGCCATTGTACCGCCCTCATTCAAGTGATAAATCATGTGCAGGATAAAGGCGTAATCGGCGGTTTTCTTCGGTGCGAGTCGTCCGGCTTTGCTGAAACGATCATCATTATTGAACTTGTCAGCTGCACTCCATTCGGCAGAGAACGGCGGATTTGCGACTACTGCATCGAACTGGGTATCTCCAAAAGCGTCCCATTCGAGTGTATCACCGTTTTCTATTTTGAAGTTGCTGAACTTGATTCCGTGAAGAAGCATATTCATTCGGGCAAGGTTATAGGTAGTCGGATTCTTTTCCTGTCCGTAAATATATACTGCCTTTCCTATACTTGCAGCACGTAACAACAACGAACCACTGCCACAAGTGGGATCATACACATTGCGCAGACGCTGGTGGCCGATAGAAACAATCTCCGCCAATATACGACTGACTTCCTGAGGCGTATAGAACTCTCCTGCTTTCTTTCCGGCCCCAGCAGCAAATTGGGAAATCATATATTCGTAGGCATCACCGAGAATATCAATTTCCTGTGAGGCTTCCACACCAAAATCTATATCATCCAAAGCAAGAAGCACATTGCTGACCAATGTATTCTTGTCGTCAGCGGTCTTACCCAACTTAGGAGAAGCCAAATCTATATCAGAGAACAGTCCTCCGAAATCTTCTTCGCTATCCTGCCCTAGTGTACTGTCTTCTATGCGTTTCAACGAACGTTCCAGCATTGGCAGGATATTTTCTTTCCGTTTGATTGTGTCTATCACAGATGAAAACAGATATTTGGGCTCTATAAAATAACCGATATTTTCCAGGCACTGGTTTTTGACCTCTTCCTGTAACTCCATTGCATCGGTATCGGTCATATCCCACAATTCTTTAAAAGTGACTTCGTCATCTTCAAGTGCACTGTTAGCGTATTTCTCTATTTTTTCCGACAAGTATTTATAAAAGATAAACCCTAAGGTAAAATACATAAAGTCGCTTGCCGACATATTGCCACGCAAACGGTTTGCAACCTCCCAAAGCTGGTCACGGAGTTTCTGTTGTAATTCTTCGCTCATATTTGCTTATCTTTTTCTTATTTTTAATGTTTCGTCAATATAAATATCGTTCATCTGTTTGTCAGAGATGCTTGTATGAGAATAAACTTTGCCCTTTGCATCATTAATTCTGATAACAGTATTCCAATAGGAATAGTCAGCGATGGGATAGCCTGGGTCTAAACAAAATATTTTTGTCAATTCATCATTGCAGAATTCATATCCAACAGCCAAGATAGCATGTGCACCACCTCCCTTAAATACTTCTGCAATCATTATTGGACAGTTATCATCAATAGCCTCTTTAATCTGTTGTACTGCATTTGACTGATCGAAATCTGTACTGTTATAATTGGAAGAAACAGCAGAAACTTCTTTCGAGAAAGAATGTTTCAATTTTTCGACAATTGTGGAAAAATAAAAACCATTTCTACATAGGCCTTCTTTCTCAAAAAATTCCTTGAACAGTCGCCCCTTTGATGTCTGTCCATTAAATTTTGTATTAAAATTTTTTACTTGGGCATAAGTAAGAACCTTTATTGCGATAAGGTACATCATCAATGAATAAACAGCGCATGCACCATCCATATCACCCTGTTGTAAAGCTATCTTTTGCCATGTCCGATTATGAATACAACATCCTAACGGCTGGTTATTTTTCCATACAAGGTCTATATTATCTATTAATCTAATCATAACATTATTTGTCTTCTTTGTTTTGTTCCATTTTTGTTCTCAAATTATCCAATATTTCTCCATTGTATGTGAAATATTTTGCTCCTTGATAAGCTCCTGATTGTGTTTGCCTTTCTTTTGGCATAAATGTTCCTACAAATGGAGACAATTTGTAAATGCGACCATCATATTCTACCGTATCATCACTCGCTACTTTTACTTGCAGGTTGGTTGGAGTAAACGTTATATATTCTCCAACCTTGATATTTACCATGCTAAACTTAAAACGGCCACGTTTCACTATTTTTGTTTGTTCGTTGAAGACTTCTCCATTTTCTTTCATGCTTTCATTGATAGGCTTATTATCTTTATATCGAGTAATAACAGCATCATCTATCATTTTGGCAATATCAATAAAAATTTCCAAAGCTAATTGGGGAGAAACATTGAAAAATTCACGATTCTGACGGATGCGTAAATCTGTCAACCTGTCAATTGTCTTGTGGACATGTTTTTCAACCTCATTATATTTAACAGTCTTAATAGTGGCGAAAATCTCAAATGGAAGCGGAACCGCTGTGTTATCCAACTCCTTTGAGCGTACATCAACAGGACGTGAACTTTTACCAATCTTAACCCAATCCTCACGAAAACTCGGATTCGTAAGAATATACACATAGCCTATTTCTTTATTGTCACTCATGTTTTATTCCCAACTAAAAGTTCTTATAATACCACGCAGACGGTCAAGAATGCGTGTCAATGCTTTTCTTGTCTTTATCAGGCCAAGGTGTTTCTCTTTTAAAGCCTTTTGTATGATTTCCGGCTGTTCCTTCTGGAGATAATCGTATTCTTTCAAATAATGAGTCAATACATCAGAAGGAATACCCTCATCTTCCGATAAAGAGCGTACTGCCTTTTCCCGTTCTGTAGTAATATATTGATTCAACCGTTCTTCCAAATCGCTAGTGCCATCCGCTTTTTTACGTTGCACCATAAAATTCTCCTTATCCTCATCCACATTCTTTTGGATAAAACCGTCAATGAGTTTCGCCTTGCTACGCATTTCTGCATCTTTAATCATTGTGTCAATGATATGCTGACGGCGATCTGCATAATCGGCACTATATGGGTCAAGTTCAGCAATGAGTTCAAGTATATAAGCTACATTGATAACATCACTATGTAGAAGTTCCAGACAGAAATCCACATCCTCCAATCCTTGATTATTTCCGTAAGGGACAGGTTCTTCGGCAACTACAGATGGACTGGCAGGTGTATCGATAAATCCGACAGTAATATCGAGATATTTACTTTTGTAGTCATTAAATTGCTGTTCTGTCATTCCAAGATCTTCCGCATCTTCATTGTAATCTTCATATATTTGGATTTCAGCATGTTTACGGATAATATCACGGAATGCCAGTACAAAGTCTTTCTTGTCTTTTTCGCTTTGCAGAATATCAATACAACTTGGATTAGGGTATTTTTTCAAAAAATCCGATGCCAACTGTCTGTATTCTTTTTTTACTTCCTCGTATGGTGGCCTTATAATATCCTCCAGGTTGTTGGAATTGCTGAACAGCTTGATTGCCGTATCTACATTGGATTTCAAATCACGGAAACATATAATTTTGCCGAATCTTTTTCTCTCATTCAATACGCGGTTTGTACGGCTAAAAGCTTGTAGTAAAGAGTGATATTCCAAATTCTTATCCACATAAAGCGTATTCAGCTTCTTGCTGTCAAAACCGGTAAGAAACATTCCTACAACAAGACAAAGATCAAGCGGTTTCATGTCCGCTTTCTTCTTTTTCATGCGCAGGTTTATATCATCGTAGTATGCCCGGAAATTTTCTGTTGTAAATGAAGTACCGAACATTTCATTATAGTCATCCATGATGGCCTGCAATTCGTCAGCATCTCCTACACTACCACTTACATATTGCCCTGTACCCATTCCTGTCTGTTCGTCATCCTGACTGCCGTTAGCTGCGTATGTAAATACCGCACCTATGCGGATTTTAGGATTCAGAGATTTGAATATCTTATAATAACGGATAAGCATGGGTACAGACTGCACGGCAAACAGTGCATCAAATTCCCCGTCAAAAGTTGACTTGCTGAAATTATTGAGGATGAACTTTGCTATTTCCTCCATACGGGTGGCATTTTCTTTTTCCACCTCTTCATTTCCATGATAATACTCTACAAGGAACCCCAATACATTTTCATCAGCAATGGCATCCTTGATGAGGTATTTATGCAGACAATTCCCAAAGATTTCTTTTGTGGTATGCCCGTCCACAGCATTCTCCGCAAAGATAGGAGTACCCGTAAAACCGAATACTTGGGCATTGTCAAAGAACTTCATTATTCGTTTGTGACTTTCCCCAAAGTGGCTTCTGTGGCACTCATCGAATATCATAACAATGCGAGAGTGGCGTATTGCTTCTATCTTGTTACTGTACCAAGTCTTGCTGACGGCAGCATTGAGTTTTTGGATAGTAGTAATGATAATTTTGGAATTGCTTTGCAGACGTTTTACTAGTTCATCCGTATTGTCTGTACCATCCACCGCGCCTGGTTCGAATGCCTCATATTCTGACTGGGTCTGCGTATCAAGGTCGTGACGATCAACAACAAACATCACTTTATCCACATCATCCAGTTCGGAAACAAGTTGGGCTGCCTTGAAAGAAGTTAATGTCTTTCCGGCACCTGTCGTATGCCATATATAACCGTTGTCGTTTGAATTCTTTACTTTATCCAATATCTTTTCTACGGCATAGAACTGATATGGACGGAGAACCATCAAAGACTTATCACCCTCATGTAGCACTATATATTTACCAATAATTTTCCCGAGAGTACATTTCTCGAGAAAGAACGCGGCAAACATATCCAATTCATTGAATGGATGATTGGAAGCATCAGTCCAGTTAAAGGTAAATTTGTAACCTATATTCGGATTATTTGCAAAATAGCGTGTGTTTACACCATTGGAAATTACAAATAATTGAATGTAATCAAACAAACCGTGAAAAGATGTCTTGTGGTAACGCTGTATTTGATTATATGCCTGCTTGAGTTCCACTCCACGGCGCTTCAACTCAATTTGCACCAATGGAAGTCCGTTAATAAGAATGGTTACATCATAACGGCATTTCTTGCGCCCTTCCACCGTGATTTGGTTGGACACCTGAAACTCATTTTGACACCATTGTTGGCGGTTGAGAAATTCTACCCAAATACGTTTGCCGTCTGCCGTGTCAAGTGGATATAGATCTCGTAGTTTCTTTGCTTTTTCAAAGCGAGTGCCACCTTCAAGATAGATAAGTATCTTTTCAAACTCCTCATTGGTAAACTGAGTACGGCCATGTTCCTCCAACCGCTTACGGTTGTGTATCTCCAACTGCCGTTTGAAATTGGCTTGAAGATTATTCTCCTCTGCAATCTGGATGTACTCATAATCCATTTGCTGAAGTGTGGCGATAAGTCCGGCTTCTAGTGCCGCTTCACTTTGTATTGTCATAATTATGCTTTTCCGTTACTTTTTTGTATTCAGGCCTTTGATTATCTCAATGCCTAATGCATTCTCAATCTTACATATGGTTTCCAACGACATGTTCTTTTTCCCTTTCAATACTTTGGAGATGTATTGTTGGGTGCAGTTCATTTTTTCGGCAAGCATCTGTTGTGTCAAACCGAGCTCCGTCATTCGTTTAGACATGGCAGCTGCAATACCTTGTGAGTATTGCAACCAATTTTTTATATCCTGTTCCGTTTCACATGTTGTCGATATGGAAGTCACAGGTGACATTCTATTTGTCGTCGTGTTCATTAGAATACCATTTAAGCTTTGATTGCAAAGTTACTACAAATGCCTCAATCAAACAACCATCGTGTTGTATTTCTATAACTTAATCCTGCAAAAAAGAAGTGAATCAAACTGTCAACCACTTAAGTAGTTCTAATCTAATAGGAAATCTATTTCATCAGCGTAAAAACGAGAAGCTGTCTTCGTTTGCGGTTATATAAGTCACCAATATAGAACCTATTTTACTTACTCAAGCATTGATATTTACGCGTATATATTTTGTTGTGCTCATTGACTGTGTCCACATCAAGATTCTCCTGTTGATACGAAAGCATTCTATGTAATCCTCGCCGTCAAGGAGGACAATACTAAGGGCTCGACATCTATAACAAGTCAAAGGGAAGCGGTCTGGTTGGGATAAAATACTTAATAACCTTTATGTGAGATAGGAGCTTCAAGAATTGGATTTATATGCTCGGATGGCCCCAAGGAGCTTGATGACATCTTCAACGTAATGTTTCCTGGTGCCAAGTTTCAGAGATGCACACCCATTTGATTTACAACTTACTGAGCGACGTCCGTAATGGTGCAAAGTGTATTTGGCTGACGATTTGAGACAGGTCTTCCGTATGGGAGACAGGAACAATGCCGAGGAACACGCCTAGGATGAGAGGCTGTACTTCTATGCAAAAGAAATTGGTATTACAGAAGCATCAAGAGATGAAGCGAGGACGCTTCCTAATAGGCATATTTACTTACCTGAACTAGACAATAATCTACACCATGAACTGGATAGAGCGGTTGCAGAAGGACTTTCGGATGGTTTCAAGGATGCGCTGGCCGTGCCTAACGAGGAATCAGTCAGAAAAGAAGTCCTACCTGAGGTCGACTCTTGAAATCAATATTGACAGGAATATACTCCAAAATGAAGTATCAAATAAAACTATATATTTGCAAAACTCGGAAATCTAAAGACTCGCTCCAGACACACAGAATAAAACACTCCCCGTTAAAGGAATGAGATAATCATTTATGGCTTGGTATCATAAAATAGTATCGAACCGAAGTAAGATTTGTATGGGGATTTTTATTTTAGGAGTCTGATGAGTTTTAGCAATTCTTCTTCATCAAATCTTGGAATTCCATCATATTCACCTTTAAGATACAATGGTTGTAGAATCTTGTCAAATCTAGGATTGTAAGTTTCATCAAACCGACCTAAAGAACTAATTCCATTTGCAGCTTTGTTAATAGTCCATATTTCATCACTACGCAGCAAATCATATGTCATTAGTGAACTGTTGTGCGTGGTAAATATCAATTGGGTGGTTATCTTTTCAGAATACTGAAAATATAATTCTACCAGTTTTAGCATAAGTGCAGGATGTAAGCTGCGTTCCATTTCATCAATAATAAAAACTTTATCCCCCTTAATAAAATCTAGAATTAAAGGTATAAAATCAAATAACCGTTGGGTTCCATCACTTTCTTCACCAATTGAGAATAGTTCATAATCGTCAACGTCTATTCTCTTGTGTATAATCATTAATTTCTTAGCGATAATCTCTCCTTCCGATATTGTTATTAAATACAGATTATCTTCAAAACGAAGTGAACCAAAGGCTTCATTTGTGTTGGTTTGGGACAAATCTGTTTGAATGAAATTCTTTAAATCTTGAGGAATCCCCAATTTGTTAAAATCAACTTTTTCTAAATCAATTGAGGCAATACCTGTATCAAAAAAACGCAGTATAGCTCCAAAACCCTCCTTTAGCTTGTTGTCATCAACGGCTTTGAGCATACTTCCCTGCTTATAAGGTGTTGCTGGGAATATAGTTTTAAGGGTATTGATGAACCATGCCAAAATATTTTCAAGATCTTCAATATTTGTCACATTGCCATGAACATTGCGGCTTAAAATTTCGTGTAGGAATAATGATCTTGCGGGAGTTGCCTTTGCAAATACCGTCAGGAATTGTTTTTCTGCTTCTTTCTTGTTAAGCCTAAGAAGATATGATATGTCAAAAGGATTCTCCTCGTTTATATTCCTTTCGAAAATGGTGTATTCAGTCTTTTTAGTAATTTGCTTTAGCCATTCTCTTGAAACTCGCTCTGCATTATAACTAAAACCATATTCATATTTTTTATTGTTACACAAAATCACGTAGATAAAAGTTGTATCTTTCTTCTTGTTTTCTGCATGTAATCGGAATGGATGGTATTCCATAGGGCTTCCTATAGGTGTGCCTTCGAGCACTAACCTTTTCCCAAGATCGATAGCCTTGACAAAGTTACTCTTTCCACTAGCGTTAGCGCCAAACATAATGGCTGTTTTTAGAACCATAAAACCTTTAACTGGTTCTACCTTGTGATGACTTTTTAGCGTCCCTCTGCCTGGCTTCAACTTGAAAACCTCCTGTCCTTTAAATGACAGAAAATTGTCTACCGTGAATTGCTGTAACATATATATAAATTATAAATATAACAATAGTACATTTAAGACTATCATAATTGAATATAATCGCAAAAGTAGCGAATATTTCTCATTACAGCAATGATATATTGGTAATAAATTTTATTGAGGCATTCAAGATGTGAAATTTTCACATTTTGTATACACAACTTTTGGCTTACTCAAAATAATACAATAACTTTGCAAGTGGGATTAATACAATTAGAAAAAGATGATTCAGATTGATAAAGAAACAAAAGAGAAGAGAAATGCAGAGTATAACATGAAAGCAAGAAAATACCCGGCATATTTGAGCCTTGCCATACCTATTATGTTAGGTGTTGCTATGGGGGTTAAAGATATGGAAGGAGCTGGAATCTGGATAAAAGTCCTTACATACTTGATATCGATTTCTGCAATTAGTACGGCTTTATTCTTCTTGTTAAGATTTTCACTTCGATCAATTGCAAAATTTTATCCGGAACGAATACTTTTTTGTGACCGATTAAAACCGACAGCACGAATTCTTTACAGTAATGATAACACCTACACTGAGGAGCAGAAGGCAAATATAAGAGAAAAGATATTAGCTAAAAAGAAAATAGACCTTCGAAAATACAAGCCAAAAACTTTTAAGAATAAGAAATATGTAAAGCGTATTGATGAAGCTGTGAGATGGTTACTTGATGTAACGAGGTTTGATGAAATACTCTTTGAACATAATTACATGTTTGGATTTTGGCGCAACTTGACAGCTGCGCTACTCGTTGACGCAATCTTGGTATTTGTACTGGCTGCTATTAACAAATGGTATTATGCGCTACCCTTAGGAGAGTATTTGGTAGGAATAGGCATATTGATATTACTGCTTGTAATGCTAGTGACATGGGTGGCCTATTGTAACGGTAAGACTTTCGCTAAAAGAATGTATGACGTGTTTTTGAATATGAATGATAACGATAATGATATTTATTATTTTTGAATATGAGTAAAATAAAATTTTATCCGGTAGATAATGGTGATACCGTATTGATCAAGGTCGATAAGACTACCATTCAGATTGATGCTAACATCAGGAATAACGATGATTGCTATGATGTCATGAGTGATTTGTTGGATGAGTTTTCAAAAGACAGTGAGGGTAGATATCATCTGGATTTGTTTATGTTGACACATCCCGATGAGGATCATTGTCGTGGAATTGACACTAATTATTATTTGGGTAATCCTGAAAAATATTCAGATGAAGACTTAAAGAATGACTTAGTAATCATTGATGAATTGATGGTAACCCCTATGCTTTTTACAGGTGCAACAAGTGAACCTGCAAAAGCACTGAAAAAGGAGGCTGAAAGACGACGTAAATTGTGGGACGATAACTCTCGGGACAAAACTAAGGCTGGTAATCGGCTTGTTATCATTGGATATGATGGAGACAAGAGATATAAAAATGTGACTTCGTATATTCCAGGAGAGATAATTAAGGAAGTGAATGGCAAGTCTATGTCTCTGCTGGAATTCTTTGTTCATTCGCCGTTTAAAGATAGTTTGGTGGAAGGTAGAGCTGAAGCAGATAAAAATGCAACCTCAATTGTGATGCAGGCAAGGTTTAAGTACACCAGTACTGCTACTCAACCATCAGCACTATATCTATTTGGAGGAGATGCTGACCATTATATTTGGAAGGAGATCCAAGAACAATGTACCGCTCATGATAATGATGACAAATTAAATTTTGATATTTTCATGGCTCCACATCATTGTTCTTGGACCTACTTCAACAACGTGCCCTATATGAATGGTGAAACAGACAAACCTGTCGAATCGTCAAAAACCATGATTAAAGACCATAAAACAAATGGAGCAGTAATAATAGCTTCGTCTAAGCAGATTAAGAAGGATAAAGACAACCCGCCGCATCATCAGTCAAAAGAGGAATATGTAAAATTGATAGGGGCTGATAAATTTATATCTTTAGCAGAGGAACCAGATTCAAAGAAACCTAAGCCCGTTGTATATGAAGTTACCTCCAGTGGGTTTCTGAGGAAGGATAAAAATCAGCAGAAAGGTTCGACCGGTGCAGCAATAGGTAGTTCAAGTACTTCAGGCAGAAAATCTGCATATGGCTGTAAGTAACTATTACCCACAATTCAAGCCGTGTGCACTGTCGCAAGTACCGCCACGTGTTCAGTATGATGTCAAAAGGGTCGCCATGATGGATGGCGTCTCTTTTGATAACATATATTATAAGTATCATGATTCTGTAGTTGTTCGGTTGACCTTATCACTTGAATTACCAACAAGGTATGATATGACTACAGCGCTTGTTAAACCAGAAGAACCCGTGTATGTGGAATTCTGCTCTGATTACCCAGATAGGGTTCCTCGTGTCTTTATTGGCAGAAACGACTTCGATTTTGATCACGCTCCGCATATTTATTGCGAAAAGGACGGAATTAGACCAATTTGTTTGTTTCGCGGCAACGGAGATGAATGGTTTGCCAATATGGAAATAGAGGATTTCATTAAGCATCTTCGGTCGTGGTACGAGGATTTGGCATCTGGGGTAAACATAGAAGACGGTGGTGAGTTTGAACCCTTAAGACTTGAGGGGTATACAGCAACCATGTTGTATGATTACGAACAACTATCAGATGAGTTAGACAAAGCTGATGAGCAGAAAAAAGAATTACCTCTTATTATTTATCGTCACTCAGAAAAGAAACTGGTAAGATTGACAAATGATAACATCTGGCTTTTAAAATTACCAGAGTGTGAGAAAAAAAATATTGTTTGGGGATCGGTTTGTTGGGATGAAGCAAAAAAGAGTTGTGATATATACGATGTCATGTTACCTAAGACATATTCGGAACTTAAAGAATATGCTAGCAGGCATGGCGTGGAAATAGAATCTGCTGTTAGTGGTATATTAGATAAGAAGGATGATACATCTTTCAGTTTTATTATTATCTTAGCTATAATGCGGAGCAAGAAACTGATAGGAGTAAATTCTTACTATCAGTTCGTGAACTTTGAAATTATATGCGAGGCTGATGCTGATGGGAAAGGTGTGTTGACACCAAATTCAACGGTAAAATTTCATAAACATGAATCGCCTTTCACGACAAAGAAGGCTCATGAGATATCAAACTTGGATACAGAAATAAATCCTTCGTTAATTATTGCTGGGTGTGGTGCTCTTGGTTCAAAAATTGCGATGCATTTAGTACGATCTGGTATAACTAATATATTATTTTGTGACCCTGATTATTTGAGCGACCACAATCTGTGCAGACATGCACTTCTCGATAAGTCTGTTTATAAAAACAAGGCTAGTGAAATGAGAAGTGCTACAAATCTGATATATTACCATGAAACGCTTAAGGCTGACGCTTCCTGTAGAGGAATAAAAACAATACTGGGAGATGCCGAAATAATGAGTAAGCGAACACCCGACTATCTTCTTGATTTTACCGCATCAAAGGTAGCCCACAATCAATTGGTGAATATTAGGAATAGACCTACTGCAATAAGTGCAGCTATTTTTGATAATGGGAAATTCGGATTGTTGATGAGTGAAGGAAATAATGGAGAGGTAAGGCTAGATGATGTAATGGCTGCTTTCTTTGCTCAATACAAGACAGACCCTATAGTTTCCAGTTATCTTATGAGAGAGAAGGAACTTTCGCGTGAACCATCATCTTTATTAAATGTAGGGCTTGGGTGCAATTCAGAAACATTCATTCTTGCGGACGATATCATCTCATTATATGCCGCATCTATGAGTGTTACGATTAAAGATATCTTTGCCGGCAATCATGCTAATGGTGGCTGTTGGATGTATATATCAGATAAATTTGGAAGCTTGAAGATTCAAAAAATAGAAGTACCCCAATTCTATTGTTATGATGTGGATACATGGAAGGTTCATATATTTAATAAGGTTGTTAATGACATAGCAGATCAGACCAAAGCTGCTGGCAGATATGAAACAGGTGGGTATCTCATTGGACAGTGTAATCTTAAGACTAATACGATTCATGTAATCGACACTATAGAGGCCCCAGAAGATACAATCCATAGAGGTGATTACTTAGTCTTAGGCAAGGCCGGCATAAGAAAAAAACTATCTCAGGTCGAACGTCGAACTGGAGGAACGTTTGGATATGTGGGAGAATGGCATTCGCACCCTAACGGACCTAGCGAATTTAGTACTACAGATCTTGAAGAGTTTGCTAATAAAGCGGAAGAAATGAAAGCCGATTGTACGACAAGGCCAATCCTAGAGTTACTTGTCTCCCCTATAGGTATAAGTTGCGCTGTACTAACTCTACATTAACGCAAGTTCGAGAGTAACAATACGAGGTGGCAATTGCCACCTCGTTATTAAGTGTAAACTAATATATAAATGTTTATTGGTAGTGTTTCATTCAATGTGTCTGTGGTGAGTCTTCAGACATATTAGTTTTGTAAATATATCAATTTATCTAGTTACCTCATCTGTAGTTACCTCATCTGTAGTTACCTGCCGATGATAGTTTTTGTCTTGCATTTCGCTATATCCCATAAATGCTATTTATTCGATTAAATCACAGAAAAACGAATAAAAACTTGGTTTACCCATATATGCCCCTGCATAGAGATATGCCAAGTTCGTAAATTACCTCAGACATGTCAAGCGATGGGCTTCACGTATTCCTCCGGCAGCCATTCTGCAAGTGAGACAATCGCCTGATATTGCTCCTTGGTCAGAATCGAATTAGCATCGTCAGTGCATTCGTATTCCCACGGTAATTCGTATACAGTGCCCTCTTCCTGATAACCCATATAATTGTGATATGAGTCAGGAACTAGCCGCACATAATCCTCTTCGAGCAGGATCCTTAAGAGCTTCTCGGCGTCGTATATCAGCAGCGGTGCCCCAGCCTTATACAAAGCTGTTGCCACTTCGATTGCCAATCCGGCATTGGCAGAATAACTGTTGGCGACAACAATTTTCCATCCCTGCTGCCGGTCGTGTGAGGCAAAGATATTCAGGCGTGAAAGTCCCAGTTCTCCGTAATGGTCAGTTGCGAACCGCATGAAATCCTCCGGACTGTCAATGTCGTACTTTTCCGTCACATTCACGAACTTCTTCCGCTTGTAATAGACCACATCACGCAGTTCTTCCGGAACATCCTGTGGATCTGTATGGATGCGTTCCCTGAATCCAAGCTTCCGGTGATAAGCCTTATATATCTCGTAGGCAATGCGGAAATAGGTGCAATACTTTCGTATGGTCATGGTTTCAAAAAGAGGGGCAGAATGCCCATGCACCGAGTCCTCCAATGCCTTGATGGCCGTTTCCCTATCTTCCACTTCAATTTTGAATTTCGGCACTATGCGATTAAAATTCTTCTGTGCAATCCGTCCTGTACGCTGCTGGTACGGAAGGTTATGCGCCACGTAATCGTTGAACCTGTCGGGATTTGCGACAATGACATCAAACATCCGTTGCAGATAGTCAAAGAGGCGGGTTAGATTCTCCCTGCACCACGTATCATCTGGTTCTGCATTCGTACACTTGGAATGATTCGTAATGATAAAATGGGTATGCTTCCGGTCTGTAACACGGATTGACCGGGAATCCCCGTATCGACTTGAAGCGACATGAAACCATCTAGTCTCCACCGGGTTGAATGCAAGCCAATCAGCAAGGAACGCTTCTCGACTGTCATATTCCCCTGAAGTGATCAATTCCTCGGTACACCCCCACTCTTCCGGCGCAGGCCGTGGCACTTCGATATAGAATCCCCGGTACTCATCGTCTCCCATTACGACCAACTGCTCGAACCGATACTGTATCTCAACCAACCTTTCAAGCATATCGCCACCAACGACAATCTCCCATTGACGACTTTCTCCCAACGCCTCCAAATGCGAGGCATTCAAGCCGACCTCCTTCGCCAAATCGGAAAGGAGCTTTCTGTCTATGATTTTTCTTTCGTTCATTTCTGTATGCCCATTAAATTTCAATAAACTTGGCCGGATCAAATCCATTCATCAGGTGTTCATCCTCAAAAACATATCCCATCTGGTTGCAGGCAATTCATTATTTTTCAAGTATCTGCTGTTTTCCTGGAACTTCATGTACAGATCACTCATGTATTGTATCTTCATCTTAATCTTACTGTTCTCCTTTCCTTGATTGTTCAATCTGTTTCCCTATGATTGCCTTTACCTGTGCAAAAGAGACCGGTGTGAAATCGTTGTTGTCCACTCCGACATCATATTGTGTCGGAAGAAGCATACTCAGCCTCGGCGCATCCTTTCCGGTATTGTTCCTTCGGGTATGCACGTGTCCGAAAAGCTGCCAGGTGTCATCGTATGAGCCACCATAGCAAAGAAACGGACAGTGATTCAGATAAATCTTCTGTTTATCCACCTCGATATACATCTGCATCGTTATTTGCTCGAAGTATTTCGTGTAATTCTGCCTCAGGTTCTTAATGTCGTGATTGCCGAAGATAAGGTATATTTTTCCGTTCAGTCTGTTCAGTATGTTTACCCATTCGGCAGAACCGCCCAGACAGAAATCACCCAGGTGGAACACGATATCCTCCGGACCGACCACGCGGTTCCAATTGGCAATAATCGTTTCATTCATGTGCGACACATCCTTGAATGGCCTGTTGCAGAACCTGATGATATTGGTATGGTTGAAGTGGGTGTCGGATGTAAAGAACACCCTGCTTCCGTCAAATTTATAATTCATAATCATTCATTCATGCGCATCACTGCGCGGTTAATAATGCATTAATTTCTGCCCGTGGACGGAATTGACGGAGAAAAGCACATCGTGCGAACGTCACCAACAGGCACAAAACAAAAACCGTCGAAAAGTTTGGTAAGGACTCTCCGACGGTTTTCATTTATCGTTTCAGCGGGATACCAGCATCATCGTATCCCCGATGGTCTATCAGACGTTCGTCGGAAAATGTTTCCAAAAGTATAGAATGCTCCAATACCCGAAGTATGGACATGCGACATTCTCTCAAGGCATTTTATGCCTCGATCCGATACGGTGTTCCAATTATTCATTCTTCTTTGCAGCATTGTAAGCTTTATGTTTTTATTCAATTGACGGTGCAAAATTACGGATTTTCTTGAGGATCAGCAAATTTCTTTAGAGAAAACCGATATGAAGCAAAATGTGTGGTTCATAATGCAAAAGTGCAGATGCAAAGACATATTCGGTTTGCACTCTTGATTACTTGCAATCCTGAGCACACCAGTTCCATACATCTAATATCAACCATGAAAATATATGTTGGATGAATTGCTATTCCCTATTTTATTATATCATCATGCAATTTTCCAAAAGTTCGGTGAAAGGTATGTATAAATTGCGTTGAAAATATGTCATGCTTAATCTGAGTTACGACTTTTATAGCATCAACAGAAACTTCTTCAGAAAAATTCCCTAACATAACACGAGCCAGTTCTAGTATCCGAGCATCGGTATAGCGCTCTTTTAAATCCATTAACCTTAATGCTTCAACCTTGTGATAATTATATCGTTCTGTTAGATGGAAAAAGTCTATCTCCACTTTATAATCAGGATCCTTTGAAGTATTAAAAATAATCTCATAATCATCTTTTCTTTTCTCAAAACCAAATGTAGAACACTTCCCGTATTTATTATGTACTTCAATATTAACCTTTCCCTCAAAATCATAATTAAAATTAGATGGGCTAAGTTTTTTTCGCAATACAGGATTAGTTGTTAACTGTTTTTGACCTTTAATACGAGAGCCATTGCACATCTGACAAGAAGGGACAAAGTTAAATAGTGATAGCCCAACAATAGGGCATCTACCTTTATCCAAAACATGATCTAAATCAAACTGAGCTTTCTTATCCCCATGTAGATTATATGCATTGACATACGCCATATCACAATAATGGCAAGTATGGATTTCAAAACCATTTGCAGGATTCATGAAGAACGAAGCTATTACTGGCTGCATTTTATTTCGTCTTATACCATTTACAGTAACATCATCTGAATAATTAAACAACTGTTTGCCATTAGTTATCAATGGATCTGACTTTCTTAGATTTAACGACACAAACAACTCATATATATCAGCTAAAGCTTCAAAATCATTTGTAAGCATTTCATCTAACGTAGGTGGAAGCAAAGTTTGAAAGTCAACGCTTCTAGCGATAAGACTATCACGTAGAGCTATCCAATCAGCTCTTCTATTATCTATATCAGAAAATATCTTCAGATATTCTCTTTTCAAATACTCTATATGAGTTTTGTCTCCATATTGCATCTTGATCATTTTCTTGTCTCCTTTTTTGCCATCAATTCTTTAAGTTTATTTTCAGTTTCTTCAATTTGACGATTTAATTCTTTTTCAGGATCGATTAAATGTTGCATCTCTTCAAGCATGCTTTTGACTAATTTTCCAAGATATTCATCTGAAACCTTTGAAGCAATGTATTGGAATTTTTTCCACTCCCTTTCCTCAATTATAATCTTTTCACCTCTTTTAAACCTATTGTAAATATCAAAAACCATTTCTATCTGTTCTCTAGCAACATCACCCATAGAATACGTCATAAAGAAACTATTCCCTAACATTTCATGAATATTAGCACAAAAAGTCTCTTCAATATCCGATTGTTGATTATTTAATGCTAATACATTTGTCCTAGGCAAGTCACTAAGCACAAATGGCGAATGGGTAACAAGCATTATATTTATTCCTTCAATATATTCAAGATTTAAATTCTTTAAAGCATCCAAAATATTTTTCACGAACCGCCTTTGCAAATCTGGATGAAAGTAAAGTTCAACCTCGTCAAATACGATATTCACATATTTATACTTAAGAAGGTTATGCCCCTGATTTTCATATACTTTTTTAGGTTGTTTATATTGAGTTAATTTAATCAGGTTCTTATCTTGCCATACCGAATTAATATTCGCCAGATGATAAACCATATTACTTATTGATCCTGCTATCTGTTTTTCACCAGAACTTAATCCTGACATTGGGATTAAATTTTTCTTATCAAATGAGCCATCTTCATTAATCAATGTTTTCTCTATTAACATTGGCTCTATATCAAAAATCGGAGGAAGAATTGCCTCTTCATAATCTGGAATCCTTACATTCAACGAACCTTCTTTATCTAAAAAGAAATAAGGTATCGTATAATCATCTGAACTAGGGATATTAACCAATAAATCATCCCCTTTGAATTCTATTTTTGGTATATTTTCAATCGTATATCCTTCAAGAAAATTAGCTGTTATGTACCCAGATTCTTCATCAATTCTCCAATTCATTTCCTTAAACTCATCCTGTACTTTCCTAAAAAGAGAATACGCTTCTTTAAGAATGATTATAGAAGAATTATTTTCTCTAAAAATTTTATACTTGAGAAAAGTTAAGGCCTGACGCAATTTTAATGTTACATGGCTTTCGTCTTGTAACATATTACAAAAATGTTTATAAACACTATTGGCATCAAAGTTTTTAAAATATATTAAATTCCTACGGATATCTTTATATTTATCATATGTTTTAATAATTTTCAATGTCTTATATATTACATAGTCCCATGCTAATTTTTCATGTGGAGTCTTTTCACTATATGTCATACAGTAGGCTTTACTCCATAACACACACATTTCATTACGAATTTTTTCAAAATTTCGTGTCAATGCATTATCACGAAAGTCCAAAGAAGTAAAAAGATTATCCTTAGAAAACTTTGGATTATCTTTATGGGTTATCTTTAATGCAACTATCTCAAGATGGTCATTTATCAATCGAAAAGGGAATATAGGAGATCCTGTCGCATCTAGTAATTTATCATTTTTAAAAAATAAGTTATTTAACAATCTTTCATTTGTAAGATGATTTTCCTTTGGCACATTGATAATACCATTATCGCGCATTGGATTTAAAACTATTGGTGTTTGATAGCCATCGTTTTTATGAAATAAGCCTTTAAGCCATACTTGGTTTTCATTAAAATCTTCCTTGAAATACCTCTCGCAATTATCATCATTCTTGACATTATGCCATCGATCTTCTATTGTACGTTCATTATAATAATCTTTATAATTAAAAGAATATAGCGAATAATTGAAAATTGCGGTATAAAACATGTTATAAAGTTGTTGCATTCCCTTCCAAGACCCTTTAATAGGCATAAACCTATTGCTTTTTGCTTCTTCTGATAATAATTCTAATGGCTGATCACATATATAAATATTATCTTTCTCATCCCATTGGTAAATTGCTGCAGAAACAGATCTACCCGCAACCTTTATCTGGATATATCGATCATTCTCTTGCAAGACAATACATCCATAAACATTTTCAATAAAGAAGAGATGCTCTGCTGCTGAATGATTGACTATTTCACCTTTTGCTGCAACTGATAGATTATTTAATATTCTAATTATTAATTCTATCATTGAACTCTTACCACTTCCGTTTGGTCCAACAATTGCACCTATACTTATGCAAACATCGTCTTGATCATAAAGGATAGAATCATCAAATACATTTTTCGAAACTTTTAACCGATACCCATAAAATGTTTCGGGGCCAGATTTTCCATTCAGGACATCATTATCCTGTAATTTATATCCTCTATAAAAATATAACCATGAAGAACCATAAACTTTTTTCTGAATAGACTTGACTATATCCAACTCCTCATCTGTTACATCTTTAGGGGTTATAGGCCTCAATGCTATTATTCTAAATCTTGATTTTGCCATATCTATAATTCTTAAAAAACTTCTATTTATATATCACTAAAATAATCAATTCCTAAATAAGAATCAAGGACCATCGGTTTGACATTTAGGGCCCCGACTACTTAGTTCTTTATAAATCAAATTCAATAGTATTTTTAGATTTGTTGGTTGTTCTTTATCTCTTATCATGTTCTTTAAAAAGTTGACTCATTACAAGTAATGTAATGAAGAGTTACATTGAACATAAATAGCGAAATTTGAATACGGTTCTCAAATTACTAGCAAGGAATCTAATAGACGAATCTCTAAAATTATTCCGGTGACGGAGGAATCGTAACACGAATTGACCGGAAATACTTGTATCAATTTAAAGCGATATAGAACCATCTGATTTTCAATTGAATGCATACCCGCATGCGAAATACTCTTCCCTGCTGCAATATTCCCCCGAAGTAATCAACTCTTAGGAATCGCCCCATTTAGGCTTGAGTGTGTAATACAAAATATGACAAGAGCATTCCTGATAGCCATTTGTACCAGCCTCTGACTGACTTTTTCTGAATTTAGTTGACGGTTTGTATTTTACATTTTTTCAAACGAATAATACCTATTATCTCACACTTTTTCAAACGAATCAAATTCCCTTATACACTTTTCCCATGAAACCAGCAACTTTATCCTCATATTCATATAAGTAAAGTCAAAATAAGGGAAGAAAAGAGATGGCTGCGCCATGGCAAAATAAACCCCGGCATGCCCAATTTTTGTAGACGGGGCCTGTCGGGGTCAAATAGTGTCGTTTATGTTTCTTTCCTCTCTGTTTGTAATTACCAGTTACAATGAACAGATTCACGAATATACTTATCGTAAACAACAGCAACACCTTCCATTTGTTCCGGAGTCAATGCCGCGAGTTCTGCAGCCTTCACATTGGTCTGTACCTGTTCGCATCTGCTGGCACCAGGTATTACAGCACTTACAGTATCGTGCATCAGAATCCAGCGTAGAGCATAGGGAATAAGGTCTTCCGTATGGAACAGTTTCTTCAATTCCTCCACGGCTTGTAACCCAAGTTCGTAATCCACCCCGGAGAAGGTCTCGCCTTTATCGAATGCTTCACCGTTTCTGTTATAGCTACGATGATCATCCTTACCAAATACTGTATCCTTTGTATATCGTCCGGTAAGAAGGCCACTTGCCAATGGCACACGGGCCAAAATACCGATATCGTTTGTTTTTGCTGCGGGGAACAATTTCTCCAGCGGTTTCAGTCGGAACATGTTGAATATCACTTCTATGGCCGAAATAGGGTATTCCATGGCCTGCAAGCCTTCTGATACCTTCTCAATGCTGACACCATAGTGACTGATTTTCCCTTTTTGCACCAGTTTGTCCATACCTGAAAACAGTTCATCCTTCTGATAGACAGATGTCGGAGGACAATGCAGAAGTACAAGGTCTAGATGTTCAACGCCCAGGCGTTTCAGACTACCATCGATAAACTTTTCCATGTTTTCTGCTGTATACCCATCTGCTGTGTGAGGACTCAATCCTCTGCCACATTTAGTTACAACAAAGAAGTGATCTTTATGCTTTGCAATAAATTTGCCGATAGCGAGTTCGCTGTTACCATCATTATAAATGTCAGCTGTATCAATCAGATTGATACCACTTTCATAACTTGCCTCAAGGATTTTCTGAGCTTCTGCCTCGTTAAAAGGATCACCCCACTTGGTGCCAAGCTGCCAGGTTCCAAGACCGATTTCACTGACCATTCGGTTTGTTTTACCTAATCTTCTTTGATTCATAAAGTCTTTCGTATGTTGATTAATTATTCTTTCCAGTAATCTTCTGATGTGTAGTATATCATCTTTTTGGTCATACCGCCATCTATTACGATGTTTGCTCCGTTAATGAAATCATTTTCAGGTGCGGACAGGAACATGACCATCCGTGCTATATCTTCGGGTACTCCCACCCTGCCGGACGGGTGCTGTCTGTGATCTTCTTCGGACAGTGTGTCGTATTCTGAACATTGTATCCATCCGGGACTGATGGCATTCACGGTAATTGGAGTTTCCGAAAGCGATACACAAAGTGTATTGGTCAATGATACAAGACCGCCCTTTGATGCTCCGTAAGCCTCCCAGTCTGCCTGGTTCTGATTCCATCTCGTAGAAGCGATGTTGATGATTCTGCCGTAATCCATCCCCTTGTTTGCTTCAATAAATTGTTTGCAGCACATGAAACTGCCGTAAAGGTTGGTGTCTATCACCTTCCGGAACTCTTCGGGAGTGATGTCGAACACGCTCTTCGAGAACTTGCTTATCGCACCGTTGTTTACCAGCACATGTACTCCGCCGAAATTTTTCCTGGCATACTCGAAAACACGGCAGATGTCCTCATAGGAACATAGATCCGCTTTCTGGAAATGTATTTCACGGCTGCTGAAGTCTGCACTGTTCACATCCACTGCAATGACGGTGAAGCCGTTATCCGCAAACATGTTGACGATAACTTTTCCTATTCCGCCGGCAGCACCGGTCACTACGGCTACTTTCCTGTTTTCTTTCATACTTATTTCAATGAGAGAGCTGTTTCCTTTATTTCGCTTATAATGTCATTCTGGCCAGTGATGTCGTCCGGTTCATATGCCGAAACCGGGATAAACCTTATCATATCCCAATGCAGATAATCACTTATTGCATGAAACTGCTTGTCAATCAGATCATACTGGATATTATCCAAAGGATTCGCTCCGGTTGCTATGACTATTATCTTCTTTTTGACTGTCAGACGGGAGTTTACTGAATAGAATTTGTCTATAAGCAGTTTCATCTGGGCAGATACACCCCAATAATACACGGGAGTGCCGAACACTATGACATCAGACTCTATCAGCGTCTGCAATATTTGGTTGCTGTCATCATTATGAATGCATCCGTTTTCTTCTTTCTGGCAACAGTTACAGTTGCGGCAGGCTTTTATGGAGTTCTCGTACAGATTATACTGGACTACACTATGCCTGGAATCCAATGAGTCCTTGAAACAGAGCAGAGCCTTGGAGGTATTTCCATTTCTGGGGCTTCCGTTTAATAATGTGATTTTCATAATGCTAATTCTTTTATTTTGTTTTTATTATTATGATTTCCTTAAAATATGTTGTAGGCAAATAAGGCAATTCAGGAACTTGCATCGACTACAACAGCTAACTTCTTCACATATATTACTTTTAAAATTTATTCAAAAGTAATATACTACACTCGATTATAAAATACATGATAAATTACGCATATACTGATAAATTTATTCGTATATTGATTTTTAGTATATTATCGCTATATTTGCACTATTATTTTTCAAAAATATATGTATAGAAGAAAACTTCCTTTAGATCTGTCTTGCGGAATACGTATAACAATGAGTGTTATCGGTTCAAAATGGAAACCATGCATCATTGACTCATTGCGTGAAACATCCAAAAGACCCAGTCAGATTCATCGTGAAATACCTGAAGCTGTATCCAGGGTCTTGGATCAGAATCTAAGAGAACTCGAGGAACATGGTATTGTAAAGAAAACAATCTTTCCGGAACTGCCTCCCAGAAGTGAATATGAACTGACGGAACTGGGCAGAAGCCTCTTGCCGGTTATTGATTTCATGGAAGACTGGGGAGAATCCCATAGAAGTCAGTTTGAATGCCTAGGTAAATGAGTACATATACATCATGTACGCCGCCTCGTAAAAACTTTCCTCTTTATTCCTAATCTAATGTCTTTTGTGTGGTTTGATACATTTTTTCAAGCGAATAAATCGAATTTGCCACACTTTTTCCAACGAATAAGAGTTCCGTTATACACTTTTCCGTCAAAATTGAGGCTTAAGAACTACACTTTTCCATGAAATCATCACCTTTACTTTATCCCCGTATTCATATATACGTTCATTAAAGTAAAGTCAAAATAAGGGAAGATAAGAGATGGCTGAGCCATGGCTAAATGGCTCCGGCCATTTTCTCTTTTGGCTGCAAAAACTTATAAACGATCCGAGGCAAAGGTCGGTCCCCAGCGGCCACTCCGATCAAGCACAAAATACCTTACTCGGAGCCCGAAAATATCCGTGAATCCACTCTCGATTTTACAGCCCATTTTGGCGAAATAAACCCCGACATGCCCTATCTTTGCAGACGGGGTCAGTCGGGGCCTGAAAAGGCCGTTTTTGCCTTTTTTCCCTCTGTTCGGAGGGAGTCGATGAAAAAAACGTTAAATCTTCGATTTTTCGCAAAAAAACAAGTAAATTTTTGAGTAGTCTACCTTTTAAGACGCAAACCATTGATAATCAACAAGAATATGATGATGCATCGGCAAATAATTTGCCTAAGTATCACATATCAAACAAGTAAATCTAACATATCACAAATATCAAACTTTCAACTACATTTTTTAATTAAACTATTCTTAATTTAAGAATTTCAAATACGGAACGGGCCACAAATAGATCTAATTTTCAACATTTTATACAAACAGGGATTCTCGAGAAAAAATCTTATATTTACAAATATTGCATTTTCAGACTGAATAATGGCATTGTAAAATATTTTTCTCTCGACAGCACCATTTCACGAAAAATAACTATATTTGCGACATCAATACGATAACAAACCCGTATTTTACCCGCATGAAAAACGGCATTACATCCAATAATTCTTACTCGCTGATCGTCGGACTTTCGGTTTCGATGATGGGTATGATGATGTCGATGCGCAGGTGTAAATGCCGGGTGTAAGATTCGTCGTACGTGTATCTCTTAAATCCGGCTGGTTCAGCCGGATTTTTTTGTTTGTAACAATCCCGAAAACATAAATCAACTTTCAAAACCATGAAAAAACAGAATCTCCGTTTCGAAACCCTGCAAGTACATGCAGGCCAACAGGCCGATCCAGCGACCGGATCGTGCGCCGTCCCCATCCACCAGACGGTGGCCTACACCTTCGAAAGTGCGGAAAAGAGCGCCGCCGTTTTCGCCCTCACGGAACCGGGGTACATCTACACCCGCCTGAACAACCCCACGACCGCCGTTTTCGAAGAGCGCATCGCCGCCCTCGAAGGAGGTACCGGAGCCGTTGCGACGGCATCGGGCATGGCCGCCCAAATGCTCGCCATCACGAACATCGCCCAGGCAGGCGATAATATCGTAAGCACCTCCTACCTCTACGGCGGAACGACCAACCAGTTCAAATACACGCTCCGCCGACTCGGCATCGAGGTCCGTTTCGCACAAGGGGACGACCCGAAGAGCATCTCGGCACTCATCGACGACCGTACGCGGGCCATCTACATCGAAACGATCGGCAACCCGGCCTTCAATATCCCCGATTTCGAGGCGATCGCCGAAATCGGCCGCAAACACGGCATCGCGGTAATCGCCGACAATACGTTCGGAGCCGGCGGCTACCTTTGCCAGCCGATCAAATGGGGCGCCAATGTCGTGCTGCACGCAGCGACCAAATGGATCGGAGGTCACGGCAACAGCATGGGTGGCGTGGCTATCGACGGCGGCAACTTCGATTGGGGCAACGGCCGCTACCCCTTGATCAGCGAACCCTCGGAAGGGTATCACGGATTCAACTTCTGGGAAAACTGCGGCGACCAGGCTTTCGCCGTACGGGCACGGTGCGAAGTGCTCCGCGACACGGGTGCCTGCCAGAGTCCGTTCAACTCCTTCCTGCTGCTGCAAGGACTCGAAACCCTCTCGTTGCGCGTACAGCGATCGGTGGACAATGCACTCGAAATGGCTCAGTGGCTCGAGAAGCACCCCAAGATCGAGAGCGTAAACTACCCCGGTTTGAAGAGTAGCCCGTTCCACGATTTGGCCAAGAAGTATCTGACCAACGGTTTCGGCGGCGTACTGACCTTCCGCGTCAAAGGATCGGCCGAACAAGCCTCCTCGCTGCTCAACCACCTGGAGATCATCAGCCACCTGGCCAACGTGGGCGACACCCGGAGTCTCTTGGTACACCCCGCTTCGACGACGCACTCCCAGCTCAACGAACGCGAACTGGTCGCTTCGGGCGTTTATCCCAACATGCTGCGCTTCTCGCTGGGCATCGAACACATCGACGACCTGAAAGAAGAGATCGGCAACGCATTAAAACGACTGTAAACACAATGAATATATACCGTCATAACCAACCTTTCGAATTGGAGCGGGGAGGCATTCTGCCCGAACTGACGATCGCATTCAGCACCTACGGGAAACTGAATGCAGCCCACGACAATGTCATCTGGGTCTGCCACGCCCTGACCGCCGATTCGGACGTGGCCTCATGGTGGCCGCACACGGTCGAAGCGGGCAAATTCCTCGACCCCGCCGAGCATTTCATCATCTGCGCCAACATACTCGGCTCGCACTACGGCACGACCGGGCCGCTGCACGTCAATCCGGCGACCGGACGCCCCTATTACAAGGATTTCCCCGAACTGACGATCCGCGACATGGTACGGGCCCACCGGCTGCTGGCCGACATTCTGGGCATCCACCGCATCCACACCTTGGTCGGCAGCTCCGTCGGCGGCTTTCAGGCGGTCGAATGGGCCGTCCAGGAACCCGAGCGGATCGGCAAGCTGGTCCTGATCGCCACGGCCGCCAAAGCGTCGCCCTGGAGCATCGCCATCGACGAAACGCAGCGCATGGCCATCGAAGCCGACTCGACCTTCGGGGAACCTTACGCCACCGCCGGCATGAAGGGACTCGCGGCGGCGAGGGCTATCGGGCTGCTCTCTTACCGGGGGCCGGAAGGCTACGACCTCTCGCAGCAGGACGAGAGCGACGACTTCTCCTCTCACCGGGCCTGCACCTACCAGCAGTACCAAGGAGAAAAGCTCTGCCGGCGTTATAATGCCTACTCCTATTACAAGATCCTCAACGCTTTCGACACGCACGACGTCGGCTACCAGCGCGGAGGCGTGGCGGCGGCGCTGCAACGAATCACGGCCGAATGTCTGGTCGTCGGCATTTCGACCGACCTCATCTTCACCGTGCCCGAAATGCAGGCGCTGCACCGGATGCTGCCGCGCAGCACCTACCATCAGATCGACTCCCCGTTCGGACACGACGGGTTTCTGGTCGAGCACGAACAACTGAACCGAATCCTCAACCCTTTCATCCATTCAACTCATGAATAAGATCAAAATCGGCCTTTTCGGCTTCGGCGTAGTCGGACAAGGCATCTTCCAGGTACTCAGCAAATCCCGCAACGCCCATGCGGAAATCGTCAAGATCTGCGTGCGGTCGAACAAACCCCGCAGCATCGACGCGTCCTATTTCACGACCGATCCGGAAGTGATCCTCTCCAATCCGGAGATCGACCTGATCGTGGAGGTGATCGACGATGCGGCGGCCTCCTACAAAATCGTCAAGGCGGCCCTCCAGAAAGGCATCCCCGTCGTTTCGGGCAACAAGGCCATGCTCGCCCGCCACCTGCCGGAGCTGATCGACCTGCAAAAGAAACACAATGTGGCACTGCTGTACGACGCCTCGTCGTGCGGCTCGATCCCCGTGATCCGCAACCTCGAGGAGTACTACGACAACGACCTGCTGCTCGAAGTCAAAGGCATCCTGAACGGTTCGTCCAACTACATCCTTTCGCGGGTGTTCGACCACCAGGAGTCCTACGACGCGGCGCTGGCCCAGGCCCAGGCATTGGGATTCGCCGAGAGCGATCCTTCGTTCGACATCGAAGGCTACGACTCGCTCTTCAAATTAGTCATCATTACCGTTCACGCGCTCGGAGTGTATGTCCATCCCGACCGGATCTTCACCTACGGCATCTCGACCATCCACGACTCGGACATCCGGTACGCCCGCGAAAAAGGGGTCAAGATCAAACTGGTCGCCCAAGTGGTCAAGGTCAGCGACCGGAAGTTCACGATGTTCGTCATGCCCGAATTCGTCACCCCCGGCAAATACATCTACAGCGTCGATGACGAATACAACGGCGTGGTGATCCGGGGCGAATGCTACGACCGCCAGTTCATGTTCGGCAAGGGCGCCGGCAGCCTGCCTACCGCCTCGTCGATCCTGAGCGACATCATGGCCCGTCAGCACGACTACCGGTACGAATACAAGAAACAGCACTACCTCGACCGTCCGGAGTACACGACCGACGTGGAGCTGAAAGTTTATGTGCGATACACGGAAACCGACGTACTGAAAATCCTCCACTTCGACCGCATCACCGAGCAATATCGGGGCGAGGACGGCAATTACGTGATCGGCTACATCCGCCTTTCGGAGCTGCTCGCCAAGCGGGAAGTACTGCGGGGCAAGGACGTTTTCATGGCCGATTTCCAGAGCTTCTTCCAAGAGCTGGATCGTTAGAGCCAAAAGACAGGCCGCCATCGAACGAACGCCTCCCGAATTTCAGATTCGGGAGGCGTTCGTTTTTCAGAGCCACAAACTATTTACTCGAACGGGACCATCGCCTCCGCCGCATCGTAATCGGCATTGGTGAAGACATAAGTCCAACGCTCTTTAGGTTGACGACCGTTACCCCTCAAATCCTCGAATACATAATTATCATCGATCGAAGGGTCGTAATGTGCGTCGTAATTCGGAGGGTACGACCGACCGTCGTCCTGGTAATAACGGACACCATAAGTGAATCCAAGCCTCCCATCGTCGAAAATAATCGTCATTTTCCAAATGTAACTTGAAGGAACGGGGCAAACACCCATACCATTATCCATCGCAGTAAAACTTTCTCCAGGCAGTATCACTTCATTTTTGAACTCACACCCTAAATCGGATTCTACGAAAAGAGTGATCTTATGATCGCTGTCGTTGACCCACACAAAATAACTGATTGCATTGTAATCGGTATTGCAACCTGCCGGAGTCCCTGCGGTAAATATCGCCGACAACGCAAAAAATAAGAATTTCCTCATAAACCCATTTTTATATATAACCGTTACGTTGAAGCCAGCTACGCTCGTAAAAAAGAAATTCATTTATTTGATTTTCTGTAAAATATGACCCTGTATACTTACGAAGTGCACTTTCAAAATCATTCCAGGTTCTATAGGCTCCAAACAAATTCACCACGAATTGAGGCATCTTAATTTGATCGTAGCAGCGAGAAGGATAGCCAACACCCTGGTTGTAATCATCCACCAAATCGACAAACAAAGGAGTATAATAATTATTGGTTGTATTTTGATAATCCCATTCTTGCCTTGCTTGACCTGTTATATCCGAGTTTAGAGATGTTTTTTTCCAACCCTGATTTAAATAATATGCTTCTCCCATATGCCATCCGGCATAAGAAGCATAACTTTCGAGCAATATATTCCAAGTACCATCGTACGCACTGAATGTGCCGCCACGCAAATGAAATTGACAATAATGTCCCAATTCATGCAAAGTGGTTCCTATTAGTCTCGGATGATTATTCCTGTTACAATTGCCAACTTGTATAAAAGGCATTCTCCCCACAGAAGTCGGCCAATAATTAAATCGGCCTTGCCACCCACCAGGATCAACGGCTAATGCAACTATTGATATTCTGTTATTAACAAAAGTAGAAATTATAAAATCGTGTTCGCCATAATGATAAAAATTGACAGCACGATGAATTTCGTAGCGGGGATCCGGAGCCGAAGAAGAGTTAATATTAAAGTTCAAATCTTTACCACTTCTTAATTCTCCATAAATTCCCTTTATTTCCTCTATCCGTCCTCCTTCCTCAGAACCCTTGACAATCGTCCATTTTTCGTGCTGAAAAACAAAACTTACCGTTGCCTGATTGTCGATCAGCTTATTATTGATAGCATAATATCCCGTTTTGTCCGTATAAACCTCATCAATACTCGAGCCCAATGTAAACCGGATTTTCAGATTCTCCAACGGCACATAACGCTTTAAATGAGTATCGTAACATAGTACTTTTCCGCGCGGGAATCCACCTGGTAAATGTCTCTCTTCATCTAAAGCCAAAGCAATGGCTTCTTGCTCCAAAATTTGTATTGCCTCCGCACTCAATCCATTCTCACCAAGAGTAATATATTTAGGGAGGAAAACTTCATAAAGGATTTCAAAATCCATTTCAACAGGGAACGTTTTTTCGACAGGCCAAACGGCATATAATACAGGCAATATAATTGTCACAGGCTCCACTGGTCCATCCTTAATCATACCGCCCTCGTAAGTCACAGAATAACGCCTCTCCTCATCTTCCTCGCAAAACTGTGTCCGGAATTTCGAAAACACAAGACTCTGGGTCGCCTCATCAGGTAATGACGTATAATTGAAAGGCGTATACGCGATCTTGATCTGCTCGTCCAGTTCAAGGCTTCGTTGTTCCTCTTCCGTTTTTGGAAAAATTTTCAAGGCATAGTGGGTAGCTTTCAGTTTCAACTGCGTTTTGGCAGTTGCTGAGAATTCTTTTCGCACACTCCGCGCGCTTGCTGCAAACTCATCAGATGCCCTGACAATTTTCGATTCACCCGATACTATATTGTCGTACGCCTGCTGAAAGTTCTCAAGCCTGTACGGATCATTCTGCGGCCGGATCCAAGACTGTGTCTCTATGATACACCGCATCCGCCAACTCAATTTCGGTCGTAACAGTAGCTAACATTTGTTTCGGCGAAATTTCGTCCAACAAATCTTCTTCATAATTAGCACAACCATAAGTGCCGATTAACAAGATACCACCAATTAAAAATAGTAATAATTTTTTCATAAGCATAATATTTAGGATTAGATGGTCAAAACATAAATGCCGTTCATGTGTATTGCAATATATTATATAAAATTTGAAAATCAAAATTATCCGAAAATAATATTTACTCTCTTTTTTATACTTATTTGTTTGTGAACATACGGGTAATAACCTATCTTTGCGACGGAAATTTCGTTTAACATTCTATTATTCCGACATGCCTCTTACCAATAACGTAATGATTGTCAGACACAAGTTGCTGACCAATCTCATCAAATTGTGGAAAGACAACCAGCTCGTCGAGCGAATCGACCGCTTGCCGATCGAATTGAGTCCCCGTACCTCACGGGTTTTGGGTCGCTGCTGCGTACACAAGGAGCGCGCCGTGTGGAAATACAAATCTTTCCCGCTGATGGGTTTCGACATGTCCGACGAAACCGACGAACTCACCCCGCTGTCCGAATATGCCCGCAAAGCCCTGGAGCGCAAAGGGCAGCAGCAGAAAGACAATATTCTCTGCGTAATCGACGAAGCCTGCTCGTCGTGCGTGCAGACCAACTACGAGATCACCAACCTCTGCAAAGGTTGCGTGGCCCGGGCCTGTGCCACCAACTGCCCGAAAAACGCCATCGAATTCAATCGTGCCGGCAAAGCGGTCATCAACCACGATCTCTGCATCAGTTGCGGCATCTGCCACAGCAACTGCCCCTACCATGCCATCGTCTATATGCCCGTACCGTGCGAAGAGGCCTGCCCCGTAAAGGCGATTACCAAGGACGAACGCGGCGTGGAGCATATCGATGAGAGCAAATGCATCTACTGCGGCAAGTGCATCAACAGTTGTCCGTTCGGAGCGATCTTCGAAATTTCGCAGGTGTTCGACGTGCTGCAGCGTCTGCGCGAAGGAGAAAAGATGGTCGCCGTCGTCGCTCCGGCCATTCTCGGACAATACAACGCCCCCACGGAAAAAGTATATGGCGCGATTAAGGCCATCGGTTTCGAGGACGTGATCGAAGTAGCGCAGGGCGCCATGGAAACCATCCGCAATGAAGGTGCGGAACTCGAAGAGAAAATTGAGGAGGGACAGGCGTTCATGACCACCTCCTGCTGTCCTTCGTGGGTCGAACTGGCCAACAAGCATATCCCCGAGATGAAGCCCTTCATTTCGAGCACCGGATCGCCGATGTATTACGCCGCGCGGATCGCCAAGGAGAAACACCCCGACGCGCAAGTGGTCTTCATCGGCCCGTGCGTAGCCAAACGCAAGGAGGCACGCCGCGACGAATGCGTCGATTTCGTGATGACCTTCGAGGAGATCAACTCCATTTTCGACGGCCTGGGTATCGAAGTCGCAACCACCGATCCGTTCCCCATTCCGTTCGTTTCGACCCGGGCCGCCCACGGCTTCGCACAGGCCGGAGGCGTGATGGGCGCCGTACAGCTCTTCCTGGCGGACAACAACCGGCCGCAGGTCGAAGGCATCCAGGTCTCCAACCTGAACAAGAAAAACGTATCCCTGCTCCGCGCCTATGCCAAATCGGGCAAAGCCCCGGCCAAGTTCATCGAGGTCATGGCCTGCGAAGGCGGATGTATCACGGGTCCCAGCACCCACAACCTGCACGATGCCGGTAAACGGCAATTCGCGAAGGAACTGGCTAAACGCTAAATCCGACGGGGCTATGAAAGAGCTCGTCGATCAGTTGAAACGCAACCGCACCCTTTCCCCGGAAGAGTTGCGCCTTCTGCTGACCGATGCGTCCCCCGAAGAGAGAGAATACCTGCACAGGGCGGCCCGCGAGGTCGCCCGTGTGCATTTCGGAAACGGAGTTTTCGTTCGGGGGCTGATCGAAATCAGCAATTACTGCCGCAACGACTGCCGCTACTGCGGCATTCGACGCAGCAATCGTCTGGCAGAACGCTACCGTCTGACCCCGGAAACCGTACTGGCCTGCTGCGAAGAGGGCTACCGGCTGGGATTCCGGACATTCGTACTTCAGAGCGGAGAAGACCCGGCTCTGAACGACGAACTGCTGACCGGATTGATCCGGGAGATGCGTCGCCGCTGGCCCGACTGCGCCATCACCCTCTCGCTGGGGGAACGGACAGAAGCCTCCTACCGGGCGTTGTTCGAAGCGGGCGCGAACCGTTACCTGCTGCGGCATGAAACGATCACTCCCGATCACTATCGTTGGCTCCATCCCGTCCGGATGTCCCTCGATCACCGCATCGAATGCCTGCACACCCTCAAAAAGATCGGCTACCAGACCGGTACGGGCATCATGGTCGGCAGCCCGGGACAAACGGTGGACGATCTGGTCCGGGATCTGCTTTTCATCCGGGAGTTCGAACCCCAGATGATCGGTATCGGACCTTTCATCCCGCACCGCGACACCCCCTTCGGCCACGAACCGGCCGGAAGCGTCGAACGAACGCTCACCCTGCTGTCGATTCTGCGGCTGATGCGTCCCGCAGCACTGATCCCTTCGACCACCGCGCTCGCCACCCTCTCGGGCGACGGCCGGATGCGGGGTATTTTGGCCGGTGCCAACGTGGTGATGCCCAACCTTTCGCCGCCGGACGAACGGTCGAAATACAACCTCTACGACGGCAAGGCCGCCTTCGGTGCCGAAGCTGCCGAAGGATTGGCCGCTCTGGAGCGGGAGCTCAACGAAATCGGCCGCCACATCTCGTGGAGCCGGGGAGATTATCAAGAATAGCTTATAAAAACACAAAGATATGTACCAAGTCGCATCCTCCAAGGCGGAGGAGTTCATCCATGACGGAGAAATCGTCGAAACGCTGGCTTACGCCCGCGAAAATCGTGCGAACCGCCCCCTGATCGAGGCGATCCTGCAAAAAGCGGCCGAAGGCAAAGGGGTCACGCACCGCGAAGCGGCCGTGCTGCTCGAGTGCGAACTCGAAGACCTGAACCAACGCATGTTCACGCTGGCCAAACAGATCAAGGAGAAAATCTACGGCAACCGTATCGTAATGTTCGCGCCGCTCTATCTGTCGAACTACTGCATCAACGGCTGCGTATATTGCCCGTACCACCAGAAAAACAAAACCATTCCGCGCCGCAAGCTCACCCAGGAGGAAATCCGCCGCGAGGTAATCGCCCTGCAGGATATGGGTCACAAGCGTCTGGCACTCGAAGCCGGAGAGGACCCGCGCAACAATCCGATCGAGTACATTCTCGAATCGATCAAGACGATCTACTCCGTACATCACAAGAACGGAGCGATTCGCCGCGTGAACGTGAATATCGCGGCTACGACGGTCGAGAACTACCGCAAACTGCGCGATGCAGGCATCGGCACCTACATTCTCTTCCAGGAAACCTACAACAAAACCGCTTACGAAGCACTCCACCCCACCGGCCCGAAGAGCGACTACGCCTATCACACCGAAGCGATGGACCGCGCGATGGAAGGCGGCATCGACGACGTAGGCATCGGTGTACTGTTCGGTCTGAACACCTACCGGTACGATTTCACGGGACTGCTCATGCACGCCGAGCACCTCGAAGCCCGCTTCGGCGTCGGCCCCCACACCATCAGCGTACCCCGCATCTGCCCGGCGGACGACATCGACACCAAGGACTTCCCGGATGCCATTTCGGACGAGATCTTCCGCAAGATCGTAGCCGTGATCCGCATCGCCGTCCCCTATACTGGCATGATTATCTCGACCCGCGAATCGCAGCGCTCGCGCGAACAGGTGCTGGAAATCGGCATTTCACAGATCAGCGGCGGCTCGCGCACCAGCGTCGGCGGCTACGCCGAAACGACGCATGCCGAGCAAGATTCCGCACAATTCGACGTGAGCGACCACCGTACGCTGGACGAAGTGGTGCGCTGGCTGCTGGAACTGGGCTACGTGCCGAGCTTCTGCACGGCCTGCTACCGCGAAGGCCGCACGGGCGACCGCTTCATGTCGCTGGTGAAAACCGGAAAGATCGCCGACTGCTGCACGCCCAACGCCCTGATGACCCTCAAGGAGTACCTCGAAGACTACGCATCGCCCGAAACCCGGGCCTTGGGTGAAAAGATGATTTCGAAAGAGGTTCCGATGCTCCTCAACGAACGTGTGCGCCGCATCACGGAGAAGAATCTCGCAGCGATCGCCGAGGGTAAACGGGACTTCCGTTTCTAAAAATTTTCGCACGATGAACGAGCAAACTCCCCGCGCCGAACGGCTGCATATCGCTTTCTACGGGCGGCGCAACAGCGGCAAGTCGTCGCTGATCAACGCCCTCACGGGCCAACAGAGCGCCGTCGTTTCCGCGACGCCGGGCACGACGACCGACCCCGTACTCAAGACGATGGAGATACACGGGCTGGGACCTTGCGTACTGATCGACACGCCGGGGTTCGACGACGAAGGCGACCTCGGAGCGCTGCGTGTGCAGCAAAGCCGCAAGATGCTGGACAAGACCGACCTGGCCGTCTTGCTCCTCTCCGGAGCCGTGCCGCAGAACGACGAAATCGAATGGTTCCGGCTCCTCGAAGCCCGTCATATTCCGATCGTAGTCGTCCGCAGCAAGGCCGACTTGTTTACAGGTATGTCCGATGCGGAAGCCGAAGCGCTTTTCGGACAACGGCCGCTCCGGGTCAGCGCCTCGGACAGAACGGGACTCGACGCCCTGCGCGAAGCCCTGATCCGCAACCTGCCCGAAGACTACAACCAGCCCGAAATCACAGGCAGCCTCGCCTCGACAGGCGACGTGGTGATGCTCGTTATGCCGCAGGATATCCAGGCCCCCAAGGGACGCCTCATCCTGCCGCAAGTCCAGACGATCCGCGAGCTGCTCGATAAGAAGTGCCGCGTGGTCTGCTGTACCACCGACCAGATCGAAGGCACGCTCTCGTCGCTGGCCGCACCGCCGAAACTGATTATCACCGACTCGCAGGTTTTCTCGACTGTCTATGCGCAGAAGCCCGCCGCAAGCCTGCTGACTTCGTTCTCGGTGCTCTTCGCCCGTTACAAGGGCGACATCGACTACTTCGTGGAGAGCGCGGCAGCCATCGGGCAGCTCCGCGAAGACTCCCGCGTGCTGATCGCCGAAGCCTGCACGCACGCTCCGGTGGGCGAAGACATCGGCCGGGTCAAAATTCCGGCGATGCTCCGCAAACGGATCGGACCCGCACTGCGGGTCGATGTGGTTGCCGGCACGGACTTTCCCGCCGACCTCA
>OHQH01000182.1_pt1 | contig 44544 bp, 52 predicted proteins | sample 1577891 | NCBI WGS metagenome assembly OHQH01 (sample SAMEA3879601, study PRJEB24766) | human gut metagenome | biome: human-associated habitat; feature: feces | place: USA | collected 1985/1987
AGCTCTCCGTCCCGGAAACGCTTTGGGAGGTCAGCGGCGGCCGCGCCAAAGGCCGTAGTCTCGAAGCGGATCGCATCAACCGTCATCTGGACAACATCCGCACCCAGATCGGCAAGCACTATCAGGATATCTGCGACCGGGAGTCATACGTTACGGCCGAAAAGGTCAAGAATGCCTATCTCGGCTTCGGAGAGAAATACCGGCTGCTTCTCGAAGCGTTCGAGAAATTCACCGGCGACCTCAAGAAACGTGTCGGCATCGACCGCTGCCACGGTACATGGAACCGCTACTATAAATCCATCGACCATCTGCGGACTTTCATGCGTAAGGAGTATAACGTGAGCGATATGCCGTTGGCGGAGTTGGAACAGTCGTTCATCGAGCAATACCACGTCTACCTTAAATCCGATCTGGGGCTCAAGCCTACGACCGTCAGCGGTTATCTCAAATGCCTGAAATACGTTGTCAAAATCGCGTTCAACAACGGCTGGATGCCTCGCAACCCCTTTTCCCTCTATCAATATACGGCTCCGAATCCGGAACGTAGTTTTTTAACGGAAGATGAACTCCGGCGTATGATGACTACCGAGCTGCGGTATAAGCGTCAGGACTATAACCGCGATATGTTCCTGTTCTCCTGCTTTACGGGCATCTGCTATGCGGATATGGCCTCGCTGACCTATGACCGGATCGAGCAGGATGCGCAGGGCGAGTGGTGGATCAGCGGCAACCGCCAGAAGACCGAAACCAAATACGTTGTCAAGTTGCTGCCTTATGCGTTGTTCATCCTGAACAAGTATCGGGGTCTGACCGGCGACGGACGTGTTTTTGCCATGTCTACACTCGATTCGATCGACGACAGCCTGAAAAACATCGCCCGGGAGTGCGGCATTGACAAACAACTCTCATTCCACCTTGCCCGGCACACGTACGCCACGACGATCTGCCTGTCGAACGGTGTGAGTCTGGAGACGCTTTCGAAGATGCTGGGACATAAAAATATCACCACCACTCAAATCTATGCGAAAGTCACCCCGCCGATGATCGACCGTGAGGTTACCATGCTCCGGGAGAAACTGGCAACGAAATTCTCCGTGTAGACACTTTGCGATAAAGTATATAAATATATTATGTATTTACATACTTGTATAAACTCATCATTCGGTCATTGCATCTTTGCGGCGAAAACCTACTGCAACCCGATTATGGAACGACTCGATGAGATTTTGGAAATCGTCCGAGAGATCCGCGAGGATGTCTCCTTTATGAAACGCCACCGTAATATGCTTTGCGGGATGCCTATTCTGGAAGTCGACGAAGTATGCGACCTTTTGAAGATGAGCGATCGTCAACTGCGCCGTTATCGCACTTCGGGTCAGCTTGTCGGTTTCCATTTCGGTCGTCGTCTAATGTTTTCGACGGCTGAAATCAACCGCTTCATAGAGCGTGTTGAAATGGAACATAAGCAGAAAAAGTCTTTGAGAAAAGCTATCCATAATCTTTAACACATAATACTATGTCTGAAACAACAGAAAGATCTTATTATCTGGTGGAGTCCATGTATTTCGAGAAACTGCTCCGCACGCATTTCATGCTGACACAATCCACGCTGCTCTTCGAACACCTGTTGAGCCACAGTGACCGCCCGATGTTCCTCTCGGCCCGCAAGGTCTGCGAGGTGCTGGGTATGGATTGCCACCAACTCGAACAATGCCGTAAAAAGCGGATGATCCGCGCCCGTGCCGTCAACGGACAGATGTTCTACGATGCCTACGAGCTGATCGCGCTTACGGAACACTTCTACCGCCGGAAGTTGCGGAAGACCCTCTCCCGGATACCGCAGTTCGAGGTGCGCTGATCCGTTCGTGCTGAAAGGGACTGACTGCATCCGCAGCAGTCTCTTTTTGTTTTGAGACAGCACGAATAATAATTAAAAATCCCTTTGTGAACGCCGGCCTCGGGGCAAGATAGCGCCGGACACGTTCCGGCGTCAAATTTTTGCGGCACGATCTCCACCCTTCGGGTCGTATCGCCCCTCAAAAATTTGCCTTGTCCGTGCCGTCGCTGATAATCCCGCCCCGAAGCCGGCTTCTCACTTTCATAGCGGGGATCTGCCGGCCGTATGTCAAATCAAAATCCATTTCGAAGATGAAACATCAAAAATTCGAGATTGCGGTGGCGGGTTACGACTACCGCTTCAAGACCTACGCCCGGGACGGCGTGGAGGCATCGGTAAAGGTGAAATGTTTTCTCGGAAAGCCCGATGCCGAGTGTACGATCCTTGTGCCTGCGTTGAACGATTACCTGCGGGAAACGGAATCCTGCCGCAGGCAGGTTGCTCAGCGATGAGAAAGTGGATCGATCAGTCGACCTTCGACGAGCTGCTGCTCGCCAATGCCGAGGATAACATAGAGCGGGCTATTCGAAGCGCATCGGCCGTATTGGAAACAGTGCAGGAGTTCGTTCCGGAGGCAGCCTTGTTCTACCGTGTTACACATGCCGAGGACAGCCTGAAAAACTATTTCGAGGAGGCGTGCACCGGTTTCCGAAGAAACGGCATCCTGTTTCTCGTCCGCCAATATTTCTATCCAAAACCCTATTACGACCTCCGATTCGATTGGTCGTTCTTCCGATATGCGGACAACTACTCCTACGGCAAGGCTTTCGACAAACAAACCGCTCCGAACCGTATCGGGGTCTTCACCAAAAAGAAGATCGACGACTGGGTGGAATACCTCACGCAGGGTTTCCGGAATCTCGAACGGATCGATGCGGAGAACGAACGCAAAATAATCGGGTACCGCAACCGGTTGGAGGCTCTGTCCGATGTGGTTTGGGTTCATGACAAAAGTCACGGCCAGATCATTCGTAACGGCCTGACCTATACTTTCGATATCCGGCAGACGAATTACAGTGAAAAGATCTCTTTGGACTATCGCTGCCGCACGCTCGATGATTTTCTGGCACTCTCCGACAATAAATTCACACCTAAACCTTAAACGACTATGGAACGAAACATTATTATCGAAAATATCTGCACTGCGTGCCGCTGCGGCGAACGTCGCGCCGAGGAATATTTGGCCGCGGAACTTCGCAACCTGCGGGAACTGCGGGATGCCGGGGCTCTGTGCTACGGCGATCTTGAAACGGCCTGTTCTGGGCTGGGACTGGACTTCGATTATACGGACTATTTCTGTCAGGCCTTGTCACTGAACTAACTCCGATTTACGATGAACAATCTTTGTTTCAACCGTTTCACACTGCGGACGGACGATGCGAAAACCCGCCGTAAAATCCTTCGCTGGCTGGCGCTCAATTACCGCTTGTACGAATACCTCCCCTCGGAGGCAGAGATCCGCGGACGGTTCATCTCGCGCAAACCCTTTCCCGCCGAAGCGCTCCGGCGCCAGATCGGGAAACTGCGCGGCGACAGGACTCTGTTCCTGCGGATTGTCTCTACGGACTTATACTCGCTCTATGTGGAAGGTAATGTCTATCTGCTCGGGGCGTGGTACCGAATCTTTCTTTAATAACCTGCCGCCTGCTCCGCAACGAGCGGGCGGCGTCATTTCCATATCATGGCATACGAATCATCCATTCCTTTCGCGGATATCAGGGATTTCCGCGAGGCCGAGATCAACGGCATCTCTGCTCTTTTCACTATGTGTCGCCTCGATTCCGAAACCCTTCCCGCCGATTTTCATTCGTGCGAGGTCATGGGCGGTCGGGGCAGCGATTTCCAGTGGCTCGTTCCGCTGGCTTTGGCAAACTTCACCGGAACGTTCGTCTCCCGGCAGCCCCTGCTCCGGGAAGGACAGGCGTACGCTGAAATACGCCGGTACGGCATCTATGACGCGACGACAGTCGACGAATGGTCTGAAAACAACAACGATAACTCTTAAACACTATGCGACGAAAATTCAAACTGAAGGTCAGCTATACCTTCAACGGCTGTTTTACCCTGCGTGCGGCTTCCGGCAAGGAGGCCGCACGTCTTGTTTCCGAACAATGCGGAACGGTTCTGAGTGCGATTCAAACGACTCTCGGCGAAGAATCCGAGGTAGACTGGCATTTCGACAAACATCCCCGGCTTGCAGTTCGGGAAGTAATCGCTCTTCCGGAGACCCTCGACGGGGAGAAGCTGCCGCGCGTGCAGGTCTTTCACCCCGGGCAACGGGTCTTCTGGCGTGATCCTGCCGATGAAACGTCGGGATATTATACCGTATGTTCGGGTAATGACGACGTGGAGGAACCCTCTGACGATGACATCATCCGGATTTGTTCTTCGGCTTCGGAAGCCGAAGTTTTTCCGTGCGAACTACGTCCCATATCCGATAATCATTAAAGACACCTTCAAATGAACATGCAGGAATCCGATTTCCGGCGTGCGCTGGAAATCATCACCCGAAACAACAGAATCACTGTGTCGTTCAACACACCGATCGCCGACAACTACTCCCAAGTCTATCCGCTTCTTATCCATGAGAGCAACGCTTCGGTACTGAAACAGCTCCATGAGGCGGGCTTCTCGATGAGCATGACGAAAAAAGGACTGGAAGTGTCGAAGTATTAACCTCAAATAATCGCGCAATGAAACGCTATGAATTTTATCGGAATCAAAAAATTACTGTCATAGATTGCCGGTATTTCAGTTTTGAAGCCGAGAATCTCGAAACGGCAGTCCAGAAGATCAAGGATCTATGTGCTGACGGTCAACTCGATGAACTGTCAAATGATCCGACCTATCAGGAAGATGCTGCTTATCAGATTCCCGGAACGGAATATCCACTGGATATAGAAAACAATAATGGAGATCCTACGGTTATGATTTACTCGGCCGCAGACGGAAACTGCATCACGGACAACCTTCCGAAGAGAAGTATCAAATGCTTGTCGATGCCTGCGAGGCGTGGTGGAACAGACAATTCGCAGAGGAGCAAATCCGAATCCGGAAAGAGTCTGCCCAATGAATACCCGGAACAAACCCGATCTGCATTGCGGACCCCGACCTGATGTCCGCAGAAATACAATAACTCAAACCAAGAACATTTTAATGAACGAAACCATGAATTTACACGAATATTACCGTAACCATAAGGACGCGATCAACGCGTCGATTATGGATATTGCCTGCGATCTGGCCGTCGGACGGCTGCTGAACGCACACGGTGCACCTTTCGAAACATTCGTCGAAGCCGATGACCCCGACGATCCCGACGGCGGAACCCATTACAAGGAGGAATATCAAAAGGAATACGATACGTATTACGATAAGGAGTACGCCCGTGTCGCAAAGCTGATGAAATTCGACTATTGCCAAGACGACGGAGTCGCGGCTTCGCCTGAAGATACGAACACCTAAACCATATACTTATATGATCGATATTCCTTTGTCCCTGCGCGTTCCGCCGCAGGGACGCTATAACCGCGGTATTTATACCTGTTATGAATGTGATTTCGAACCGCCGCACTATACGTAGTACCTTGCATGCTGGGCCTTGCCGAGACCTCTGCCGGTACGATGGTCGTCTGGGAATGTCCCCGATGCGGTCAGAAATGGATGTTTCATTATCGGGCCCAAAATTCCCGTGAGGCTCACGATTACGCTGCCCAACTTCTCGCTTACCGCAATGGCGATCCCGATTGGCGTATGACGCTGAATCCCGACTGGATTGCGGTGCCGCGGCAGAAAAAAGAGTAACCCTAAAACCTGATCCAATGAAAATCTTTGAAAGAATCACAAAACGCTATGCGCTTCAGAATTACTATCTGCGGCGCAATTTCTACTGGCCGGATACGCTGCCGGAGATTCTCGATTATTGGCAGCAGCACAATGACCTGCCATTCCTCTACGGCGTCGATAACTGGCCCTATGACGTAATGTGCGAAAGGCAGCGCCGCAAGGGCGTCTATGCTTCGCAATACCTGACACCCGACCGCACGGCCTGCCAGATGGCGGCACTGGCCGTGCGATATTTCGACAATGACAGCCGTGTCGTGGGCGCCGCGAACCTGAACCTGCTGTTGCAGCAGGCATTGAATCCTTCGGGGCCGAGCCTCGGCCGCGGAGGCTACACCTACCGACAGGGCGACCGCGTGATGCAGTTGTGCAACAACTATGCTAAGGAGGTGTTCAACGGCGATCTGGGTTATATCCGTGAGGTGGATACGGAGGAGAGGACGTTGAAAGTCGATTTCGACGGCAAATGGATCGAGTACGACATAACGGAACTCGACGAACTGACGCTGGCCTATGCCACGACGATTCATAAGGCGCAGGGGTCGGAATACCCGATTGTGGTCATGCCGGTGCTGATGACCCACTTCGTGATGCTCCAGCGCAACCTGATCTATACGGGTATCACGCGCGCCAAAAAGATCTGCGTGCTGATCGGTGCGACGAAAGCCTTGGCCTATGCCGTCCACAATATGTCCGTGCTGAAACGCAATACGAGCCTTCGGGAGCGGTTGAATCCCTCCCTGACGACCGACGGGAAACTCCGGGGCTGAATCTTCGACAGGGCTGCCGTCATTTCCTCCGCCGGTAAGGCCGAAACCGCCGGGACAAAAAAGGGTGTCCTTCGAAAGAACACCCTGCGTCATGCGATGAAAACGAGCTATTTGGCAGCTGCCGCAAGCGACGTTTTCCGGAATTCCTTGAGTTTCTTCTCAAGCTCCAGCGACACCTTACGGGCGCGCAGTCCCGCAGCTTTGTTGTTTTTTCCCGCCTGAAGCTCTGCGTCGGTCTTGAATGCCGCATACAGCTCGTCGATAGTCTTTACCAGTTCATTCATGGTCGTATGGAATTTAGTAGTTTAACACGATCCAAAAATAGATATTTTTTCACAAAAACAGCTTTGTGATGCTATTTTTTTCGGCCGGTTCCCTCGGTGCACGGCATTCCATTCCCGAAAGAATTTTTCTGCGAGGCTCCTTCGGGTTCTGCATGCCGGGTTCATATGCGGTATATGTCCGTGCTGCCGGCTTACAACTCCAGATTCCACTGCCGTCTGTGCTCCAAGAACGCTTCCCGGGTTCTGTCGTCGAATTCCGAGAGATCCTTCTCCGTAAGGATTCCGTTATAGAAAAGGCTGAATACCGTCAAAGCATAGCGGGAGCCGTTCAGACCGTCATACTGACGACTTATATCTTTGTCGAATGTCTGTATGCTCTTATATATTTCCAAATATTTCTCATGGCAGGACTGCGCTTTTTCATCCTGCAGGAGTCGTTTGAGTTTCGCCAGAAAGGTACAGCATTCACGCTCCAAGGCCCGGCTTATGAGTGTTCGGGCAATTTTCTTTTGGCTTTTATCCAATTCTACCATACAGCTTACGGAGATTATGTTTTTCAGGACTCCAAAATAATTATTTTCGGTCTATTAAAATATACAAACCGAATATCGGCCCGCGGGAAAAATTGCTAAAACGGGCGGCGATATAAGAAACGCAAATTCTCGAGGATGAACCGCCGGAAGCTGAAAAACCGGGGCACGGCTTGCTGCTTTCGAAAAGAATCCGTATTTTTATCCTGTGCAAAATACCGCAAGCACAATTTTGTCAGCTCCGGATACTGTTGGGAAACGGTGTCCGGAGTGTTTATACCGTCATATGGGAATACCGAAAACTCCCTCCAAAGACACTTTTCATCTACCCGTACAGGCCGTTGTGTGAGATCACGACAGCTCTCTTCAAAACATAAAAAATTCCGTCGTGAACAACGGAACGCGTCAGCATATCGGTACATCGTAAATCTCCATCTTTAGGATTCTCCGAAAGAACAGAGCCGTCCGGAGCGATATTTATCGTATATGCATCGGGGCGACACGTATAAAAAACGAATTTCGAGCGTGAGACAGCCGGGCATTTTATTCCCCCGAAAACAGGACATACAACTTTCCCGTTTTCCGGACATTCCATGTTTTTACCCGGCCTTTGCGAGTCTTCTTGCCATATGGCTAAATAATGAGCCGGTGCAGGCGATAGACGTAATAGTCTACGGCATGTAGGCCGGCCACGAAACCTTTTCCGTGTACCCTTGCTGCGAGTCCTGCGACGCCCGAAATCCCGTATGTGACGCAACACATTGATAAAACCGTGGCACGCAAGCGCCTATGGGCTCCGTGCCGGAACATGGATACGGTCGAGCGTGTCTTTTTGGCCTCCGGCAAGACACTGGTGAAACTTAAATCGGAATAGATATATTCACATTGCCTGGCAAGTAAATTCTCCTCCCCACGGTTTAGGAATGTTTCATCCATGAATTTCCGAGAGGTGCCCGGCATATTCTCCGACTCCTTGCAGAGCAGGCAGGCCGTGAAAACCGTTAGCAGTATGAATACCGATTTACGCATTCCGATAAACTGAATCTATTACAAAATTAACTGTTCGTATGGAACCGGCAAATTTTCCGGAGATATATACCGGAAACGGAGATGAATCCGACCGAATGCAGGATATTGCCGGATGCTTCGATCCGATTATACCCAGAAATGACGGGTTTCAATATGACATCGAAGCTGCTGCTTCCGATGTTTGTCACGGCAAAGATAAATGGAAATTACCTATCCTGCCGGTTGCCCCGGGAAAGATAATCCCGGGCCGGTCGGCCAGGCCTCCCTCTCCGGCTCCGGGACGGAAAAATCATCCTCGCCGGGGCTGCGGTATTTTTCCGCCCCTGCACCTGCGCCGCGGGCTTATGAATCTTCCCGAGGCAACCGATCCGTTCGGGATATAAAGCCTCATAACATATTATTCATTGCTTGCGCGATAAAAACAATAAAATTCGTGCGAGCAGAAAACACGTGAGACACACGGTAAAAACTGTTACATGTTATGCAGACTGCGAAAGCAAATTCGAAATCGAAGCAGAGCGGTAAGACCGCAGTTCGGACGCCGGCCGTTTCCGAGGCCGTTGCGGCGCAAGCGCAAGACCCGGTTGCAGCCGGGAGTCCCGACATGAAACCCGCCGAACCGCAGGCAACGGATATCGGAGCTGTGAATCCTGTCGCAGAAACCAGTCCTGCCGAACAACCGGCAGCCCATCCCGAGACGGATGTCCGGCTGCTGGATCTGAACAAGATCGTCAATTCGACCTACAATCCCCGCAAAAACTTCCGCGAAGATACGCTGCTGGAACTTGCCGAGAGCATCAGACAGTCGGGCGTACTGCAACCTATCTGCGTGCGTCCGAGGGACGAGGGCTTCGAGATCGTCTACGGCGAGCGTCGCTACTGGGCTGCCGCCATGGCGAATCTGAAATTCATTCCGGCCCTGGTGCGGGATCTGTCGGACGCCGAGGCCGAGGATGCCGCCATCACGGAGAACCTGCAGCGCGAGGACGTGCGGCCGCGCGAGGAAGCCGCTGCCTACAAGCGGGCCTTGCAGTCGGGGCGGCATACGATCGAGAGCCTCGTGGGCAAGTTCGGCAAGTCGGAAGCCTACATCCGCTCGCGACTGAAACTCTGCGAGCTGATCGATGCCCTGGCCGGGATGCTCGACAAGGAGGAGATTTCGGTGGGCGTCGCTACGGAGATCGCCAAATATCCCGCCGACATCCAGCAGGAGGTTTACAACGATCATTTCGCCGAGGGGTGTTACAGCTCGTGGAAGACCGCGCGGATCAAGGAGATCGCCCGGCGGCTCTACGAGCGTTACATGACCAAGCTGGAAAGCTACAACTTCGATAAGACGGAGTGCCTTTCCTGCCAGCACAACACGGCCAATCAGGTGTTGTTCAAGGACGAATGTACGGGCGGTTGCACGGGCTGCCAGAACCGCGAGTGCATGATCCGCAAGAACAACGAGTTTCTGGTACAGAAAGCCGTGAAACTCCTCAAAGATGATCCGCGTACGACGCTGGCCACGAACGGCGAAACACCCGCCGCAGTACTCGAAGCTCTTGAGAAAGAGGGCTATCACGTCGAAGAGCTGGAATACAGCGTTTATCACTACGATAAAGGCCCTCAGATGCCCGACGCTCCACAAGCCGAGGAGTTCGAGTCAGAAGAGGATTTTACTGAGGCTAAGGAGGAGTACGAGGCCGAAATGGCGGCGTTTGCCGAAGAAACTCAGCGGTTGGAGTTCGACATCTCGGAAGGACGGGTGCGCAAATACGCCGTCATCGGCAACCTCGATATTGAAATCCGCTACGAAGAGATCGAGGACGAGGAGCGGGAAGTGACGGTAAACGAGGGGCAGGACGATGAGCATAAGGTCTTCGTCACCGTCGTCCCGCCTTCTCCGCTGGAAGGGCTGATGCAGCAGGATCGCCGCAACCGGGAAATCTGCTACGAGCATATCACGACCGATATGAAGCGTGTCTTTCTCGATGTGAAGGTTGCGAACAAGCCCTTGCAGAAAGAGGAGCAGCAGATGTTCTACTACGCCGTGATGCAGCGCGTAATGAGCGACTCGAAACTCCGTCAGTGCGGTTTCCGACCCAAGGAAGGCTCTTACCTGACCGACCGGGAGCAGTTTGCCGCGGCGGGACGCATTACGGTCAAGCAGCAGGCTGCGTTGGTTCGCGCGTTTCTGGTGGACTACTTCCGATCGGCAGCTCCGGAGTATGGATGTACGGACGAAACGCTCCTGACGGGAATGATGTGCCGCTTTGCGGATCTGAACTTCTCGGAGCAGAGCCAGAAGGTGCAGCAGGAGTATCTGAAAGTCTACGAGCGTCGCAAAGCCCGTCTTCAGGAACAGATCGACGCTTTGCAGGCAAAAGCCGAGGCCGAGGAGATGGCGGTTTCGATGCAGGAGGCACCGGATGCCGAACCGGAGATGCCCGAGCTGCTGCCGGACGAGACGCCCGCTATAGAACCCACCCCGGAGCCGCTGATTATTCCTATGGACCCGGATATCGAACCCGATATCCGGATGCCTGAGGAGATGAAAACGGCGGCATAGTAACAACATGAACTAAATAACCGACGGAGCAGACATAGCCTGCTCCGTCTTTTCATTATTATTGCTATGAATAAGATTTCAGAGATTCCGGAACAAGAGTCCATTCCGGAAAACCCGGCAGTCGAAACGTCCGCCGATCCATGGCGCTGCGAAGAATGCGGTTCGCTCGAAGTGTCCTACCGAACATGGGTGGACAGCAATACGGGACAAGTTGCACCGGCAGCTCCCGAGCAGGATGATTTGTGGTGCGACGGATGCGAAGAGCACACGTACCAGATCCGCGAAAGCGAATTGATGTCCGATACGGTCGAGCCGTGGTGGAATGACGGAACGACAGAAGAAGACCGGGAAATTATCACCGGACTGAATCCGGAAAATTTCAGCCCGAAGGACGATCGCAAGGCTTTCCGCGATGCCTGCGACATGTGGTGGAACGGCAGGACGAACGACGAGAAGATCCGTCTCTGGCGGCAAGCTACCGCTCCGGAGGAAGAATAACGTAAAGATAAGAGTCATGAATAAGAAGCTGATTGAAAAGATCGCTCCGCAATTGACGGAGCTGATGATAAAGAAAATGGAGACGCTTACCGAGGAGTGGCGCAAGCCGTGGATCGCCGACCTTGCGCACGGTCTTCCGCGCAATCTGCGCGGCACGCCCTACCGGGGCGGGAATACCCTGATGCTGCTGTTCCTCTCGGAGATCGCAGGCTATAGCACGCCGCTCTTTATGACCTTCAAGCAGGCCAAGGAGGAGGGCCTGAACATCCTCAAAGGCTCCGGGTCGTTTCCGGTCTTCTTCTGGAAACTGTACATCCGCCATAAGGAGACCCGCAAGAAGGTCGAATTGGCGGAATACTACCGCCTGCCGCAGGAGCTGCGGCGGCAATACGACGTGCTGCCCGTGATGCGCTATTACCCGGTCTTCAACATCGACCAGACGGACATGCAAGAGCGGCAGCCGGAACGGTACGCCGCGCTTACGACCCCGACCGGACCGAAAGACTACTCGGACGGTCTGACATGCGAGGCGCTGGACCGGATGCTGGCGGAGCGGTCGTGGCTCTGTCCCATCCTGCTCGAATCCGGCAACAGGGCGTCCTATTCACCGACGCTCGACCGGATCGTCTGCCCCGAAAAACGGCAGTTTCCGGAGGGCGCGGCATTCTACACGACACTTCTCCACGAAGTCACTTATCCTAACTTTTATATTATTCCAACTAATCGTGCAATCGCCTGATATATAGACAGATTATCAGATAAAAGTTTGGATAATATTTTTCTTTTTTATTACATTACAGGTAAGATGTTGGTATTCCTAAAATTAATTTTAATGTAATGACAAAAAGAAAGTATCCAGAACGAAAGTCTTCATATCAAAGACTTTCCTCAGCATTTCGATCTGTGATCGACAATTTTAAAATCGCGGCTTCAAAGACTGACAAAAGGGAAACAACCATTCAGGCCGAAGCCAACAATGGTTCAGCTTTTTTGTTGTGCCTGCAAGATCAGGGAGCCAAAACCTTGAATGATGTAACAACTACCATGATTCAAAAATTCTTCTTTGACGGAGAGAGGCAAATCAGAGGTCACACCTACAAAAACAATATTGTGGCTGTATTGAAAGGCAATCGGGAATTTGATACATGGGCGGAGTGTAAACGTATAATAAATTCCGTTCCACCAATTAGAAGGTCAAGAAAAAATTATCCATATCTACATAAAGACGAATTGGATATTATTAAATCAGAATTGTCGACAGGAACGCTTCTTTCTCTTCGCGACAAAGCTATTATGACGCTACTGATACATACAGGCATTCGAGGTGCAGACATTGCAAAAATGTCGATGACGAACATTGATTGGAAAGCGGATAGAATGAACATCCGGCAGTCTAAGACTGATGCACCGCTTTGTCTACCTCTTACAGCCACAGTGGGTAATGCCATTTATGATTACATCAAATATGAGCGTCAGAATAAAATGGGAATGAGTAATCTGTTTTTGAATACATTTGATATAAAAAAACAATTAAAAATCAGATCTATCGGGGTTATTGTCACACGAGCTTTAGAGAAAATAGGGGTTCGGCAAAATGGATGTCAAAAGGGAGTACGTTTATTCCGACACAATCTGGCATCGAGTTTACTTGAATCAGGAATAGCAACAAATGTAATCAGTGAAATTCTCGGACACACCTCTCCTTTATCATTAAATCCGTACATCGATGCAGATTTAGTGCATTTAAGGGAATGCGGATTAGATATAAGTTCGTTCCCGGTAAGAAAGGAGGTGTTTATATAATGAAAAATTTAGAAGAGTTGGTTTCACTATATCTTGAACAGTCAGATGGCGGGAAAAGCTATACCAACAACGCAAAATCTCTTAGAACATGGGCCCGACAGAATAATGCAAATGTAACGATAGACTCGCTTCTACAATGGATTAACAACGGTGTGCGTAAAACTACAAAGCCAAAGAACAAAATAGGATTTATTAATCATTTCATACGCTTTTTAAATTCGCGGGGAATCCATACAATCGTGCCATTACGGAACAGCCGTAAAATTCAACCTATTCGTAGAAATCCGGAAGAACAACCTTTAAAAATATCTGCGGCATCCGATCTGTTGGAAAAATATATTGTACACATGAGAACTGCCGGTGCATTGAGTAACACAACACATCAATGCCTGCGCTTTTTTAACAACCACTGCGCAGCTAATTATCCGATTACAAGTAAACTTACGGAAGAAATGATTTTATCGTGGTGTAGTAAACGGGAAACGGAATGCCCCGCTTCTTTTAACAAGCGAATAGCTCCAATCCGTTCATTTCTTCACTATGTAAACAAAGCCTCCGACGAGGAATTACCCTTGCCGGAATACCTACCATACGATAAGAAAAAGTTCATACCACATGCTTTCAGTCAAGATGAGTTGCGTAATCTATTTGAGAATGCAGATCTGATGGAAAAAATGACACACTATAGAGGCTATGCATTCCGTATACGTCGCATGACTTTATCCGTTATATTGCGTTTTCTATACAGCACGGGATTGCGTACTTGTGAAGCAAGGCTGTTGACTCGTGAAGATGTCGATTTACAGGATGGAGTAGTAAACATATCAAAGTCAAAAGGTATAAATCAGCATCGCATAGCCCTTCACCCAAGTTTATGGGATTTGCTTAGACAATATGATGATGCTGTCACACGATATATCCCTAATCGCAAAGCATTCTTCCCCAATGAGTTCGGCGATCATTTCAGCAGAACATGGCTGCCATATCATTTCAGCAGGCTTTGGACGATGTTTTCTGATGCCAAAGCAAGAATCTACGATTTAAGGAGTAATTATGCGGTTACAAACATAAATAAGTGGAAATACGTCGGCCCAGAATGGTTTGACAAACTTCTTTATCTCAGTCGCACTATGGGTCATACTACTATAAAAGCGACTGCCTATTATTATAACTTGGTACCTCTTTTTGCCGACCAACTTAATGAATTAAGTGGTTCGGGGCTAACAGAAATACTTCCTGACTTAACCGACTACTATACGAATGAAGAAGAATAAAACTGAGGCAACTATTATTATTTCTGCCGTTCACGAATGGATAGTAACATACCTACCACTACAAAGGTCGAGTAGCATACACACTCAAAAGGCTTATACAGACGCACTTGCATTATATGTCAACTTTCTTGAATCTGAGAAAGGTATTTCATGCGAAACGATGTCGTCAGACTGCTTTAGCATCGCATTTATACATGAATGGATGTTTTGGCTGAAGACCAAAAGAAAATCCTGTAACTCAACATGTAATCACCGACTCGCATGCCTCCGATCCTTCCTAAAATATTTAAGTCACAAAGATATCCGCTTTATTAACGTCGAATATGATTCAAAAGCGGTCAAACGGATGAAAGAACCGCAGCGAAGCATACTTGAAATCACGAAGAAGGCAATGAAAGCCTTTTTCGGCGTTATTGATTTGAAAACAAGAACAGGAAGACAATATTTTGCTTTATTTACTCTGCTATACAATACAGCCACACGTATCGACGAATTACTATCACTAAAACTTGACGACCTACATATTGGCGAACATGATGGCAAGAATTATATTACGGTATGGGGAAAAGGTACGAAACTGCGCAATATATATCTACTGCCAGAAGTCGTGAAAATAATTCGACAGTATGTGCATATGTTTCACGGAGATACACCTAATAAAGACGAATATTTGTTTTATTCAAATTATAATGGCAATAGGCATAAACTAAGTCCCGAAGCTATTAATAAACGTTTGAAAATTTATGCCAGATTAGCTCATGCGACGTGTTCAGAGATGCCGGAAAATATACATTGTCACAATTTACGTTCTGCCAGAGCTACACATTGGTTAGAAGAAGATCTAAACGTATTAATGATACAAAAGCTGCTCGGGCATGAGAATATATCTACAACGACCAAGAGTTATGTAGCTGTTTCAAATGCTCAAAAAGCAAAAGCACTGGCAACTCTTGAAGATGACGTAGCAAAAAATATTGCAAAGAAGTGGAAAAAGGTGAAGAAATCAGATTCTTTAGCTGAAATACTGGGATTAAAATAACTCGAATAACTTTTGATTATTATCCAAACTTTTATCTGATAATCTGTCTATATATCAGGCGATTGCACGATTAGTTGGAATAATATAAAAGTTAGGATAAGTGACCTTATCCGAAATTTCGGATAAGGTCACGCACAGCACGGGGCATCCGGAGCGTCTGAACCGTCCTTTTGGCTCTTGCTACGGAGATGCCGACTACATCCGCGAAGAGTTGGTCGCCGAACTTACGGCGGCCTTGTGCGGTGCGATGCTGGGCTTTGCCACGACACCCCGCGAAGAGAGCGCCGCCTATATCAAGGACTGGCTGGCGGAGTTCCATAAAGAGCCGACCTACCTGTTCGACATCCTCACGGACGTGAACCGTGCCGCGCGGATGATCTCCGAACGGTTGGCCGTAGAGCAGGAGCCGGAAACCCCGGGAGCGATTCCGGCCGAAGCGGCCTAAAACACGTAAAACAGATCGTTTAACCTGCGCTGCGGCCGAAAGGCCGCGGCGCTTTTATTATCAGCAATATGCAACAAGATAAAACCAAAGATCGGTACAGCCGCGAAACACTGCTGCCGATGAATACGCTTTACGACCATGAACATTGCCTGGCGCAAGAGGATGTGGACATGGCCAATAAGCTGGTGCGTCATATCGAACGCACCCGCAACCCACGTGTCCCGCAGGTCGGCGACCGGGTGCGCTATACCACGCGCCACGGTGACTTCCACGGCAACGCCCTGATCGAGGCTGTCCGTGAAGATGGAACGCGCTCGATCTGCCTGTGCCCATACGTTCCCTTCGTGTGGATGACAGCCGGCGGCATCGGCTGCGCGGTCAGCGGAGGGCCTTTTACAGCCGTGATGCCGCAAGAGCTGAAGCCTTCCGGTGCTGTGCCGGGGGATTTCTGCGCTTGGGGCCATTGCGGCGCCTGCGGCAACGGAGTCGTCCGGTTCTGCGCCGAGGTTCCGCTGTGGGAGTTCCGGGAAGGCGATCCGCTCTATGGTGATTTCACGACAGAGAAGTGGCGTAAGATCAGACTCTATAAGGATGCAGAATGCCGGAACGGCGATCTCTACTGGGGCGATTGCATTTCGTTCCGGACAGAGGAGGAGTTCCAACGTTTTCTCTCCGATTACGAAGGAACCGTATTTGCGGCTCCCTACCCGAAATCCGTCATCGTCTGGTGCTATCGGGACGAGCAGACCGCCGTATCGCAAGAGAAATGGGATGCGCTCGATGCTCCCGTTACAGAGCGGCGCATCTACAACGCGCCCCAACCCGTAAAACTCGTCAAGGATCACGGGCGGCACACCACGGTCTGCTATTTCGTCAGACCGGAATTTTCTTATAAATAACTTGATTCTCTATGACTATGAACAACAAAGAAACACTCGAAAAACTGCGTACTTATCAAATTGGCGTCATCCGTTCGGTCATCGCCAGCCGGCAAGGGCGCATGGGAACCTATCAGGCCGATGCGATAGACCGCGAGCGGCTGGCAGATACGGACGGCCTCGCCTACGAGGAGTATTATGAGTCGCCTCTTACAATCGAACACGACGGCCTTTGTCGCAATGTAATCTCCCTCGAATTTTGTGAGGACGGGCTGACGCCCGTCTGCCTGATGGACGGCGGGGATGGAGATGATTTCCCGCTTGCGCTTGAAAATCTCTCCTGCGATACCCTGCAAGGCATCGTCGAATGGCTGGAAGAATACGATTTCATCCCGTCCGCCGAAGCTGCGCCGCAGACGACAAGCGATCTTACGGAAGATTTTGTGGAACGCTGCCTGCCGGAATATCCTACGCGCTACGACGTTTTCCGGCTGGGTGAATTGCAGAACTTCCTCGATGGCCATGAATCCCCGGAATTCGGGCTGAACCGCGACGAAGCCGCCGCGGAGCGCGACCGTTTGCAGCTTCGGATCTATGCCGAGGCCATTACTGCCTTTATGAAAAGGCAGTCCGCAGCGCTTCCGGGCAATGTGTCCCTGCGCGACTATGCCGAGGTGCTGGTCGATATCGCCTATGAAGCTGGGCGCAGGAAATTCCGGCCCTCGGACAACTCCCGCGATACGGCCGCGACGCTCATTGCCTGGGGCGACGAGTTCTCCCGGCGGCACAGGAATACGGACTGGACGGAAAAGGAGTATCTCGACGAGATTTACCGATTCACCGACGAGAAACTGCGAAGCGTTCCGAGTAAGGACGATCCGAATGCGGAGTTCGACATCGCCTTTCTGAACCGTACGGCTCTCGAAAGACACGGATACGATACTGCGACGATTACGGACGGCGATCTGCAGAAGTTGGCCGGACGGATGGGCGATTATTATTGCGAGAGCAGCAAGTTCAGCGAAGATCTGCGTACGGCCTGCGGCGATTTCGGATTGAAGCTCCGGGACACGACCAATCCGAAATAACACGACACTTCACGTATTGTCAAATCAGGCCGCAGCCCTAAAGTTGCGGTCTTTTAATTGCATATCATTATGAGCTATCAGATTATAACACGTATCACCATTACTTCGGACCCACGGGTGATGGTGCGCATGGCGGCGAACAACATCCGCCCGCTCGACTTCCGTTACGACGAGGTCGTATCCCTGACAGAAACGCTGCGCACGAAAGGCCGTCCGACGCTCGAACTGGAACTGCTGTCGCTTTTTTTCAAGGGCCTTTGGCAGGGCCGAACCCGCTATGACCGGGCTGTCGGTTACACGCTGCTGACCGACGGCATCGACAAATACGAGGCGTGGGAACGCTGCCGCGAGGACAAGGAGTACGAACGGAGCCTGCTGCTGCGTATGCGGGGCTTCCTGCACTATCGGCCCGTTCCGTGCCGCTGCCACCTCGAATATCAAAGAAGCCCTGTGCGGCGTATTTATGTCGGATACATCTCTTTTTCGCGGCAGAGGCGCCGCATCTTTCCGAGCGTCCTCGACGCACAGGCCGCGCTGGTCGCAAAGGGCTGGAACCCCGACAAGTTCCAAATCGTCGAAGAAGAAACGAACCCTAAATCCGAAATACAATGAAAACCTATCGCATCAACAAGAACGCCGCGCGTCTCGCGCAGGGGACGGGCTTCGCTCCCGAATTGATCTATAACATCTCGCTTGTCCGGTTTCAGGGCCGTAACGGCCGCTGTATCGCGGCATGGACACCGGGGATGAAGCGCCCCCCCCGGTATGTCTACAAGGCCCACACCCCGGAAGAATACGACAAGGCTATGGAGCGTATCCGGCAGGAGGCCGAGCGCTTCCGCCGCCATGACGAGGCGCAGGAAAAGGCTGCTGCAGCTTTCCGCGAATCGCTCCGTGTCGGCGACATCCTCTACTCGTCGTGGGGCTGGGAGCAGACCAATATCGACTTCTATCAGGTCATAGCGATCCGCGGCAGCGCGGTAGACCTGCGGCAGCTCGACCAGCGAACTACCGAAGACGGCTATATGTGCGGAACGACCGTCCCGCTGCCCGATGTTTTCAAGGGCAAGACCCATACGCACCGTCTGTCGAAAAATTATATCCGCATCGACTCATACCGTACTGCGTGGAAATGGGACGGGCAGCCCCTGCGGTGCAGTTGGTATGCATAATATAATGCTATTGAGAATATCATTACGCGCTACCGCCTGCATAAAACGCAGTGCGACAAGCGCCGCAAGGAGATCGATCGGGAGATTGAACATCTGAAGCAAGAACGGGAGCGGTTGAATGATCCGCATTGGACGGAAGGGCTGCTCCGTCCGGTCATGGCGGAGATCGTCCGCCTGACTCCTGAGATCGACTGGGAGAATAACGACGAGTTTTATCCGATAGACCTGCGTGGTGCTATCACGGTTTTCGGCAGAACAAAGCGGGGAAGACCTGTCTGCATCACCTTTACCGAGTCCGGACACGATTTGCAGTTCGATTCGGGGCAGATACACAACTCTTTCTCATTGAAAGTGCTGAAGGATATTGGCGGAACGAACAACATTATGGAATCTGTCGGCGACGGAGAACCGCTGCTGCATTATATCCGGCAGCGGATGCTCTTTCTGGAACAACACCCCGGAATGGGGAAATAGACCTAAAAATCAAGCCTTATGAAAATCATGTGTCAGGAGCACTACGATAAGGTAGTGCAATACGCCGAAAGCATCGGCGACAGCACGCTTCGGGAATGTTTGGAGCGCCTCGAACGCCGTGAGCAAAATCCCCATCATCCGTGCCAGATCGAACTTTACAGGGACTTCGCGCCCTATTCGTTCCTCTTCAAGGAACGCTATCCCGACGGGAGTCTGGGCGTTGTCGGCGGATTGGTTTATCATGGATGTCCGGATCGGTCGTGCTGTTTTATCGACCGTCCCTTTCACGGCTGGGCGACCCACACCTGAAAAACCGGTTATTTATGCGTATGAAAATTTTGCGCTATGCTGCAGACAGGGACAATCGGTTCGGAGATGTCCGTACCACCGTATCCGACCTTCGTCGGGGAGTGTATATCCGATTTGTCCCATGTTTGCTGCGGCGAATGACGAGCGATAAGACACAACTCTTGAAGGCGTATGCCGGACAAAGCACGGAAATTGCATATCATCAGGATAATTCGTATATTTGTAAAGCGAAACGAACTCCGGCCCATGACCATATTCGATGACTATATCCGAAATAAAGGCTGCTGCAAGGTCTCAAAGACATTACTTTGGGACTATGACTTGACGCAGTTCGACTGGCAGCGTTCGCGTAAGGTCGTCGTGCAGCGCATCATAGAACGGGGATGGCTCCGGGACTACTTCGCGGCGTTCGACCTCTACGGAGGCATCGAAGGCTTCCGGGAAATTATCAAAGAGGTTCCGACACTCTCGGCGCAGGATATGAATTTCGTATGTACGGCTTTCGGCCTTAAAAAAGAGGAATTGAGATGTTACACACGCAGACAGTTGCGCCGCAGACACTTGGGTTGTTGAAACAGTTGGAGGCCGAGCCCCGGCTTGCGGCGTTCAATCTGGCCGGAGGTACGGCTTTGGCCTTATATCTGGGGCATCGTGTGAGTGTCGATCTGGATCTGTTCACTCCGGAGTCGTTCGACGCCGGGGAACTCGAAGCGTTTCTTTCGCAGCGATACGGATTCCAAACGGCCTTCAGGCGCCCCGACACGCTGAAAGGCATGATCGACGGCGTTAAGATCGACTGCATAGCTCACAAATATGCATATCTCCGGCAGCCCTATGCGGAATCCGGAATCCGTTTATACAGCATCGAGGATATCGTCGCCATGAAGCTGTCTGCGATAGCCGACGACGGTTCGCGGCTCAAAGATTTCGTGGATATCGCCTGTCTGTCCACCCGCATCCCGTTTTATGAGATGCTCAAATGCTACGAACGAAAATTTCCGCAGGCAAATGTCATCCGCCCGTTCAAGGCACTCACATATTTCGATGACATCGATTTCGGTGAGGATATCGTCATGCTGAATTTCGAATACGACTGGAAACAGATCGCCCGACGACTGAAAGAGATGACAGTCCGCCAAGAGCATATTTTTTCGCAGTGGCCGTTAAAAGAACAGAAACGTCCCGTAGCGGAGGACAAGGATATGACCTCTATGAAACGGGGTCGGAAGAGATGAATCCGTATCCATGTTAAAAATGTCCGAACCCGGATTTTTATTTTCTAATATCACGATGCGCCGTTCTGCGGCAATACAATAAACCTGTTGGTATAATCATCGGATTGTCGATGGGCTTTTTTCAGTTCGGAAGTTTGTTTATCTTTGTCGGACAAAAACTTACAAAAATGACCAAAGCAGATATCGTAAAGCAACTCGCCCAGGAAACGGGCGTCGAAGCCGTGACCGTTTTAGCCGTCGTGGAAGGTTTCATGGAAGAGGTGCGAGCCGCACAGATCCGCAAGGAAAACGTTTTCCTCCGCGGTTTTGGTACGTTCCTGATTAAGCATCGCAAAGAAAAGACGGCGCGTAACATTACGAAGAATACGACGATCAAAATTCCGGCACACGACATTCCTGCATTTAAGCCTTCTCCCGCCTTCCAGCGGCTTTTGGAAAAGAAATGATTGCCACAACGCCCCGATTCGGATGTTCGAATCGGGGCGTTGCCGTTTTATCGCTGCCGGTGACCCGTCAGGCATTCAGGCGTGCATGGTCTGCGAGGAACTTCTCCAGCCCGCTGTCCGTCAGCGGATGTCTGAGCAGCCCTTCGATTGCCGCAAGGGGGCATGTCGCCACATCGGCACCCGCATCGAGACACTGGATAATATGCTGCGTATGACGGATCGAAGCGGCCAGCACCTGCGTTTTGTAACCATAGGTGCGGTAGACCTTCACGATGTGGGCTACCAATGCCACGCCGTCTTCGGAGATGTCGTCGAGACGTCCCACGAACGGAGACACATAGGTCGCTCCGGCCTTTGCCGCCAACAGCGCCTGCCCCACGGAGAATACCAGCGTGCAGTTCGTCCGGATATTCTTCGCCGCGAAGTATTTTACGGCCCGTATTCCTGCGGCCGTGCAGGGCAGTTTCACGACGATGCGGGGATGCAGTGCCGCCAGCGCCTCACCCTCTCGCACCATTCCTTCGAAGTCGGTGGCTATGACCTCGGCGCTCACGTCCCCTTCGACGATGTTGCAGATTTCAACGTAATGACGGTTGCAGTTCTCCGTACCCCGGATGTTCTCTTTGGCCATCAGAGAAGGATTGGTCGTTACGCCGTCCAGAACGCCCAGTTCATGCGCCTTGCGAATCTGCTCCAAATTGGCTGTGTCGATGAAGAATTTCATGGTTCGATAGGTTTTAGGTTTCCATAAAGATACGAAAATTCCATATAGGTTATACCGGATAATATCCGATTTTACATTGCGGAAATTCTTTACGACGCTGTCAGTGTCTGGAAAAAGTCCGTCGGCGGCTGTACGGCGGCATGCTGTCTTCCCGGATACCTCGGGCGGCGACATATCTCCGGTTCGGATTCACGAACCTTTGCGGGGATCGGAATTCTCGTTGCGATTTTCGGTTCTTCTCCCCGGGATACCGCATAGTCCTATACGCCGGACACATCCGTAGAAATCGGATGTTAGGACATTCGAACGTCCGGAATGTAGGCCGTGGGGATCGTTCCGTTTGCGGGCATCGTTTTTTTGCTTTACCTTTGCATCCCTGTAAGGAAAAGCCTTGTTTTTCCGGAAAATTCAGAGAGATAAAACTTTACCGAATCATGTATTGGACACTTGAACTGGCATCGAAACTCGAAGATGCCCCCTGGCCCGCAACGAAAGATGAACTCATCGACTATGCAGTACGTTCGGGTGCGCCGCTCGAAGTGCTCGAAAACCTGCAGGAGATAGAAGACGAGGGTGAAATCTACGAATCTATCGAAGACATCTGGCCCGACTACCCCTCCAAGGACGATTTCTTCTTCAACGAGGAAGAATATTAGAGGAAAATAATCGAGAAATTTGAGATTAAGTCCTTGTAAATCAATAAGATTTGCAGGGACTTAATTTGTTTGGACAACGGCATTTGACCGTTTCAAATGGCGCGGTTTGTTTGGATAAAATGCGATTTTTGGGAGGATGGTTTGTGATTTGTTTGGACAAAATTCACTACCTTTACAGAGGTTTGTGAGTATTGCCGCAACCTTTGATTTTTAATTTCAAACATCCTTCAGTATGGGAAGGCCGAAAAGATTATATCCATTGGGACGCTACCGCCTGCATATCAGGGGTGAGATAGATCCTGCCAAACAGTATCTTGTCCAACTTGAATATACTTGGAACCGGCAGGTGATACGCAAGGGTATGAATATCTTTGTCCGGCTTGGAGACTGGAACGAGAAAGCCAACAAGGGGCGTGGCGGAGTCAGGGCGAGCTATGGCCAGGAAGCCAATCGTATCAACAGTCTGTTGCTTGCAAGGGTTGACAAGATTGATTCATTGCTGGCGGAATATCAGCAGAAGAACCCGAATCAAATTACAGCTCAGGTCATATCCGATTTTTTAGCTGACAAACCGATTGCACGGGATGATAAAGGAAAGGACTTTGTTGAATTTGTCATGGAAAGGCTCGAATCAGATTATTCCAGAAACCGTATCGGTAAGAGCCGATATGAAAACGGCAAGAGTGGAATGAATATCTTTCAAACTTTCCTTCGGGCTACAAAGAAAGGAACTTACAAACAAGACAGTATCTATCTCGGAGAAATTTCTGTTGAACTGATTGATGAATATATCAAGTGGCGTCGGGAGATAAAGCTGAATAGCGATGCAACTATCAATCATGCCTTGACTCCTATCCTTAAAGCATGTGCTTATGCTTCGGAACTGAAAATGATTGATAGTGCTGTCAATGCAAGGATTCAGGACATGCGGATAGCATCGAAAATATCACTTACTGATGAGGAAACTGAGTTTGATGACAAGTACCTGACTAAAGAACAACTGACAGCATTATTGGATTATTATCGCAGTTGTACTGAACCTCGCAGGAAGGAGTTTCTGGAAATGTTTTTCTTTGCTTTCCACGCTTGCGGACTTCGTGTTGTCGATGTGATGACCTTACAATGGAAACATATTAACTTTGCTCGGAAAGAGTCGCGAAAGATTATGATCAAGACAAACAAACGGCATGTGATTCCACTTACAGAACCGGCATTGCACATCTTGCAGCAGTGGCAGGAAAAGCGTGAAGGGTGTAAATATGTTTTCAATCTTGTGAAGGAATCTTTGGATTTGGATGATGCGGAAGCTCTCTATAAAGCGCGCAACAATGCGACCAAATGTATCAACCAGTCGTTGACTGTTGTCGGTGAACAAATCGGTCTGCCTTTCAACTTGTCAATGCACGTGGCCCGCCACTCTTTTGCGGTCTTCGCTTTGAATAAAGGTTTGTCAATGTCTGTGGTCAGCCGCTTGCTTGGACATGGAAGTACGGATGTCACCGAAAAGGTCTATGCCAAATTCCTTCCGGAAACGCTTTCGGCAGAGGTGGCAAGATTGAAGGAAGATTTTATTTCGTTAGAGATAATATGATTATTCACAATGTGATAGATGAATGAAAATGACAATGTTACAGATAACTTTCCTGTTTATAGGATTCTTTATATTGATATTAGTGTTGGCGACTATATTCAAACGGTACCAGAGAACCATTCTTTGGGCAGCTGCAATCTGTATGTTTCTTGGAGTACTATTCAGTGTCGGATTCGGATATATAGATATCATTGATGGGGATGTTCCAAATCTGCCTGTGATTACAAGTATAGTCCTGATAATAATGGGATCGGCATTGTTGATTTTAGGTGCGGAGAAACTTCATTCCAAACAAAGGGAAAAAGAAAATCAGAGTATTCCCGTTGTAACTTCTGCTTCAAAAGCGCATTCGGCCGATAATAATGAAACCGGAATCGTATTGACCGGACAACTGAAAACGGAACTTGCGGAGAAAGTCTTTGCCAAAGCGATAGAGTATGGCTATATGAAAGAAGAAGGCTCCCATTATAAATGGACAGAATCAAAAGTTCTGTTGGCGTATATGTGCGGAAGAATTTATTGCGGAGATTATCCGGAGCGTCTTAAAATGGAAACAAAGACCTATTGGAAATTCGGCATGGAACTCTTTCCCGACACCGAATTGTGTGCTCTATTTGACACTTCTGACATAGGGCAGTCCCGTCAAAACAGAAAAGACCTGACCGTGCCGAAAAATTTTCAGAAAATCGACATCTTTTTCGAGTAGCCTTCCGGCTGCTCTTTTTATTTATAATCAAACTGTTAAGTGTAGATCCTAATATTAGCCTAACATTAGGAATAACCTGTTATATAATCTATGCTAACTTCTTAGGTTCTAAGGACTCTCTACCTTCGCCGCAGCCGTGGGACGATGTGCACAGTCGTGTCATGGCAACATAACCCGGCTTGAAGTCCGAGTGTGCATCAGGATTGGAAAGCCATAATAAGATTTACTATGGCAAAGAAATTAAAGGTAGAGAGTATATGCGAAAGAGAATTGCTGGAAAAGATTCTCCGCATAGTAGAACGACAGGAAAAACTGCCAACCGCAAATAAGGAGGCAGCGCATTGTCTGTATGACAACAAGTCCTTGATGGCGAAATTGGGAATCAAGGAGAAGTATCTTAAGAAATTACGGGACAACGGATATCTCGGCTATTCCCGTGAAGGTGACAAGTATTGGTACACGCAGGAGGATGTGGACCGTTTCTTACGTCACTTCCATTTTGATGCTTTTGCAATCGGTATCGACTTACCGAAGCAGGAAGGAGGTGGCTATGTTTGATAATCTGCATCTGACCAATATGCTTCGCTCGGAAGTTGAACATATTTCAGAAACTGGGCTTCCTTTGGATGCTTTTCCCGACAAGATTCAGGAAATCATACTGAATCTGTCTCGTTATGAGAATTTCAATATCGAATACACGGCATCCATTATTCTTTCTGCTGTAGCTACAGCTGTCGGCAATTCCTGTCAAATCCGCATCAAGGGTGAATGGAAAACAAGTCCTTCCATTTATATGATGCTAATCGGTCGTCCGGGATTGGGAAAGACTCCGCCTTTGGGATTCATATACAAGCCAATCAATGAGCAGGATGACAAGATGTTCGAGAAATACAATGAAGAATGGAAAGAATATGAACGGGCAATGGCTGTTTCTGGGAACAAACGGGAAAAGGAAGCGGATGGCAATTTGCCGAAGAAACCTCATTTGGTAACTACAGTCATTTCGGATTTTACTCCGGAGGCAATGATGAATACTCATCAGTATAATCTTCGTGGGATAGCGTTGGTGGTTGATGAAATCTTGGCTATGTTCAATTCCGTAAGAAGATATAGCAATAAAAACAATCTTATCGAGGACTTGCTGACTGCTTATAGCGGGCAGCCTTTGAAAATCATCCGCAAATCGGAGGATCGACCTATTTTAATCAAGAAGCCTTGTATCAATCTTATAGGTTCGATTCAGACCAATCTGTTGCAGGAAGTTTTTCGCACAGAGTTCCTTGCCAATGGATTGCTCGATAGATTCCTGTTTGTTTATCCGAAAGACAGGACAATATCCGTATGGAAGCGGAATGCTTTGGCTACGGCAAGACCTGACATTCTGAATCAATGGAGGACAATTCTCAATAAAATACTCGGTATTCCTTGTGATGTTAATGAAAAGGAAAATTCACTCAATCCTGCCATACTCACAATGACAGCGGACGCTGAGGAGTATTTCTATGATTGGTACAATAGAATCATTGACTCTGTAAATGCCATTGAAAACGATGCGGAAGTGGAAAGCCGGAAAATGAAACTCAATGGTCACGCAGCACGAATGGCTCTGCTGTTTCAAATCATGAAGTGGGCTGTTGATGAAGCGGATATGCAATATGTGGAACTGTCTTCTGTGAAAGCTGCAATCAGAATGCTTGATTATTATGAGGAGACTTATAGGAGAATTCAGGAAATCTTAGTTTCGGACAGTATTGGCGAAACCAGAGAAGCATGGTTCTCGTTGCTCGGAGACACCTTTTCAACCGGTGATGCCATCGTTGCTGGTAAGAAGGTGGAAATGTCCCGACGGACTGTCTATTATGCCTTGGAGCAGTTGTGCCGACTTCAGAATCCTCTTATAGAGAAGATTCGTCATGGTGTATATCGTAAAACTGCGGTTGGAAATGCTAATGCATCTTGCACTATTGCATTTTCTTCGGACAAGAGCAAAGGGCAATCATCTCAAAGTGCAAAAGTGCAGAGTGCAACTCAAATCAATTCGGATAGCCATGAGTGAATACAGGTTTCATTTGCAGAAATACAAATACGGCAGCAAGATTAGTTGTCCGAGTTGTGGAAAGCCCAGATGCTTTGTCAAATATGTCGATGCAGAAGGCGAGATTGTTTTTCCTGGCAATGTCGGTAAGTGTGACCACGAGAATAGCTGTGGCTATCACTATACTCCGAAAGAATACTTTAATGACTATCCTGATGTGTTAAGTCGGAATCAAGGTGTGAGTGAATCATTCCGGGTTACTGCCTGTAAGTCCGTTGAGAAGAAGCCCGTTTGCATTGCTCCTTCATACATCGCTTCATCTTATGTGGATAAAAGTTTATCTCACTATGAAATCAACCCTTTGTATCGGTATCTATGCAATGTGTTTGGCGAAGAAGAAACCATACGTTTGTTCCAGTTATATCGCATCGGTACATCTGCAAAATGGGGTGGCTCGGCTGTGTTCTGGCAGATTGATATGAATGGTTTGGTCAGAACTGGAAAGATTATGTGTTATAATCCCGAAACCGGTCATCGAATAAAAGAACCTCAAGCCTTTGTCAGTTGGACACATTCGGAGTTGCGTATGCCGGATTTCCATTTGAAGCAATGTCTGTTTGGAGAGTATTTGTTGAAGAGTTCAACCTCTTCTCCCGTGATGCTTGTTGAGAGTGAGAAGACTGCTGTTATAATGAGCCATTTTATTCCCGATTACCTCTGGCTGGCAACCGGTGGCAAGAACGGCTGTTTTAATCGCGAGGCAATGCAGGTTCTTCGAGACAGGAATATTACTCTATTACCGGATTTAGGTGCGACCGAACAATGGAAAGCGAAGTCGGCCATGCTATCAGAAATATGCAAGAAAGTCTCCGTGTCCGACATCTTGGAACGGATAGCGACTGAGGAACAACGCAATCAGGGATTGGACATTGCAGACTTCTTTCTTCTTTCGCCATCCAAACTACAGATACTCCAGCAAATGATTCAGCGTAACCCTGCTTTACAGTTGCTTATTGACGAACTCGGATTGGAACTTATTGAATAACGGAGGAACTTGTTCCGGGAGTTTACAGAAAGTCCATAACACAATAAGGACTTTTTGCCTGACGACAATAAAATCCGGTCATTGCCACACTGCGTGAATTGGCACAGGAGCAAGCTCCAATTATAAAAACACTTTTAAGAAAGACATTATGAATACTGATATAAAACAAGCGATGCACGTTGAAGCTGCCAAGTCATTCAGCTCGGCAGAAGCCAACGAAAACGAAAGACGTTGGAACGATGACAAGATTGACAGGAAAAATCAAGACTCCACAAATAATTATGACAAGACGAGAATGAAGTTGAATTTTGAAATCGGTACTGACGGGAAAATACATCCGTTGGGCTATCATGAGAAACCGCTTGAAGTCCGTTTGCAAGAGCGTCTGTCAGAATTGGGCTGGAAACCATTCAAACAGGATAGCAAGATTCAGCCGAATTGTTGCGCCAGATTTATTTTCGGTGGCAATCACGACAGGACGATTGAAATGGCTTTTGGCAATCAGGTTGTCAATCTGGAAAAGGATGCAGACAACAGTCATTTGCATCGGTGCGAGGAAATTGAACATTGGGCGAAAGATATCTATGACTGGTGCGCCAAACGATACGGGCAGGAAAACATTGTCGGGTTTCAGGTGCATCTTGACGAGAGCAGCCCGCATATTCACGCCTTGATTGTTCCAGTCGGACAACGCACCAAAAGTGGTCGTGAGTGCGTAATGTGGTCTGCCAAGTTTGGCAAGAACCGTTATGAGTATGGTCAGATTCTTCGGGAGATGCATACATCACTATATGAAGAGGTTGGCAGCAAGTATGGGCTGGAACGGGGCGACAGTATTGAAGGCCGTAATGTGCAGCACCTTCATAAACGTGATTATATCCGCAAACTTACTAAAGATGCAAAGCAGGCGGAGAAAGCAGTCAATGGACTTCAATCCATGATGCGACATTTAGAATCAAAGATTTTCAGTTATAACCAACAACTTGAAAAGGTGGAGCAGGAATTAGCTTCCGGCAAGATAACTCTCGATAAGTATGAAGCTCAGAAAACAGACATACAGAAACTCATTGCCGAGTATCAGGCTAAACTTGACGACAAGACAGACAAACTCCACATAAAGGAGCAGGAATTGGAGCGACTGACTGCAAATGCGGCAAAAGCCCGTTCGGTTGTCCAGCCGTTCCGTAATTACAAGGTGGATTTCACGCCACCTCAAATTACTGAGAAAGTGCCCTTGTTCAGAACTGATAAATGGGTAGAATCGCAGAATCAGCATATAGCTAAGCAGTTTACCACAATTGTCCGCAAGATAGAATCCCTGTACAGAAATGATGCGGCACGGCAAGTCGAAGCAGCCCAACGCAATGTTTTGGCAGATTATGGAGAATTGTTCCAGTTGCGAAATGATGTCAAATCGCTTACTGAAAACAATGACAACCTAAAATCTACATTAGAAACAATTCTTGACCAACTTGCCAACCCTTCACTTCGCTCAAAGATATTCGCTATTGCCGATGCCCTTATAGGTGGAACTCCCATTAGTGTGTCTTCCTGTGGTGGCGGTGGCAACTCCTCTTCCGCCCTTCGCTGGGATGGCCGCAGACCTGACGAGGAGGAAGAAGCCTATCGGAGGAGGTGCTTGCTTCATGCTTCACGAGTAGTTAAATCCGTAAAAAGCGGATATAGGAGAAGATAATTATTCCTTTTGGTGTGTTGTAGCAAAAGGTTACAGCACACTATAATTTAACTACACATACGCCCCATTATGAGAATGTGCCGTTTGAGGTGCCGGATGGATGGAAGTCTGTACCTGTTTCAGAATTATTCTGTCTTAATCCAAAATCTGAAATAACAGATGATACAAGTGTCGGATTTATTCCTATGGCTTGTGTCAATGATGGATTTTCTGGGAATCATCAATTTGAGAAACGCATTTGGAAGGAAGTTAAAAAAGGATATTGCCACTTTCAAAATGGAGACATCGGTATTGCAAAAATATCTCCTTGCTTTGAAAATCTCAAATCAACGATATTTCAAAATCTCCCTAATAATTATGGCGCAGGAACTACTGAGTTAGTTATCCTGCGTCCATTAAATATTCATGCGAAATTCTATCTATATCTCTTTAAGTCACAATGGTATATAAGTGAGGGTACAAAATATTTTAAAGGAGTTGTTGGACAGCAAAGAGTTCATAAAGGAATTTTTACCGATTTACAAATTCCATTACCTCCTTTGACTGAACAATATCGTATCGTAGCAGAAATAGAGAAATGGTTTGCTCTGATAGACCAAATCGAACAGGGAAAAGCCGATTTACAAACTGCAATCAAGCAAACCAAAAGCAAAATTCTTGACCTCTCCATTCACGGAAAACTCGTTCCACAAGACCCGAATGACGAGCCAGCCATTGAGCTGTTAAAGCGTATTCATCCCGACTTCATACCTTGTGATAACGGGCATTATCCGCAGTTGCCGGATGGATGGTGCTACTCAACGATAAAAGAAGTGTTCATTATCAATCCTAGAAATAAGGTGGATGATGACGTTGAAGTGGGTTTTGTTCCGATGGCAAATATCACTGATGGCTACAATAATACTTTCAAATACGAGAAGAAACGATGGGGTAAAATAAAAACAGGTTTTACGCATTTTGCAGATGGAGACATTGCTGTTGCGAAAATATCTCCATGTTTAGAAAATCGAAAGTCTGTAGTTCTAAAAGGTCTGCCAAATGGTATTGGCGCAGGCACTACAGAACTCCATGTATTCAGGTCTCAATTTATAGATACTCAATATGGACTTTATTTCTTTAAATCAGATTATTTCATAAGCCAATGTATAGGCTCTTTTAATGGAGTTGTAGGTCAGCAAAGAGTAAGTAAAAATATCATTGAAGATATAATTATCGCTATTCCTCCAATAAATGAGCAAAAGCGAATTGTTTATACAGTCCGTAAAATATTCGCACAATTAGACATAATAATGGGGAGTTTATAAGCTCTCCATTATCATGTCTAAAGAGGTGAAAATCGTTTCTATTCTCTCAACTATTTGCTCTTGTTCGGAGAGTGAGGGTATGTGGATAGGCATTGATAAAAATTTATCTAGAATCAGATTGTGTAGCCCTGTAGTCTGTGTTTGCATCAATCTCATAGCTCCTTTCTGATATATAGCCAGAATATAATAGTACAGAAACTTGCTTAATATGGTGTTACTATGCTTTATTCTTAATACCATTGTAAAATTGCTGAATGAAAAAACACCACTTTTACCTTCATAGAGTATTGTTCTTCCTACAGGATTATTATCACTACCGCCTGATTTCTCTACAATTAAATCACCATTCATCAAGTGGCGTTTAGCAAAAGTTTGTTGTTCAACATCAATATACTCAATATTTGAATAGTCCAACTTAAAATCTTTGGTGAAATTTGCATTGCGTATAATACCCACATGGATAAATGGTTCTTTCTTTCCTTTCCACAATCCATTGATGCTTTCGCATAAATCTTTAAGTGTTGTAGTGCTCCAACTATCCGGCAACTGCGGATAATGCCCGATACGTTCCATTATATTATTACCATATTCATTCTAATTCAATGTAATATGGTAACGAAATTCAAAAATCATTTGGCAAAGACTAACCTTGCCAAGAACACCGTCACCTCATATGTGTGGACGGTGCAGTATTTCCTCAATCACTATGGGGACGTGAACAAAAAGAACCTATTAGCCTACAAGGGGTATTTGGTTGAGAACTTCAAACCACAGACAGTAAATCTTCGATTGCAAGGTATCAACAAATACCTTGAATTTACGAAACAAGAGAAACTGAAGGTAAAGTTTGTCAAAGTACAGCAGAAAAACTTTTTGGAGAACGTAATTAGCGATGCAGACTACAAGTTTCTCAAAACGCGCCTGAAAGCTGACGGTTATGATGAGTGGTATTTTGTCGTATGGTTTATGGCGGCTACCGGTGCTCGTGTCAGCGAACTGCTCCATATCAAAGCAGAGCATGTACAAATCGGACATCTTGACCTTTATAGCAAAGGTGGGAAAATACGCCGTCTGTATATTCCGAAAAACTTACGCATAGAAGCCATGAAATGGCTGAAAGATAAAGGGGGTACATCCGGATATATATTTCTGAACAGATTCGGAGACCGAATTACAACACGTGGCATAGCCCAACAACTGAAACACTTTGCAGAAAAATACGGAATGAATAAGGCGGTGGTTTATCCTCATTCATTCCGTCATCGGTTTGCCAAGAATTTTCTTGACCGATTCAATGACCTTGCATTGCTTGCCGACCTAATGGGACATGAAAGCATAGAAACCACTCGCATTTATCTTCGCAGAACTGCCAGCGAGCAGCAGAAGATTGTGGATAAAGTGGTAAACTGGTAAAATCATATTAGCCTTTAGAAGTGTATTCTATTACACTTCTAAGGCCTTTTGAATATTATCAAGAACTGAGAATAGTTCTTCTATCTTTTGAACTATGCGTTGTTGTTCTTCTAATGGAGGTAAATAAATTTGATAATTTTGCAGATGAGCATTCTTTACGTTATTAATATTGGAACCTTTTGCCACATTCCTAATGTAGCCTTTGTAGTCATCGGTTTGGAATATAAGACGTATATATGGCGACAAGGCTTTCTGTTTTGGTCTTACAATTCGCAGAAAAGCTCCTATTTGTGTTTTAGGGATATCCCTATCGGCAAAGCCTGTTTTTCCAATCAAAGTTTGGCTTCCAGTAGAAGCGACAACAATAATATCTCCATGCTGTACTTGATTATCATTATTTTGATATGAAAGGGGTATGAATACATCATCAAAACAATCAATGACTTTCCCGTTCTGTATATTGCCGCCTCTTAATATTCTTATGCCTGTATCTTGAATATCAGCTTTATTATATGAAACTCCTCCTATTATTGAACATACATCATTGACAGTTACAGAGCACCAACTTTGTGGAAACTTCCTACTATGCCCGTTATCACAAGGTGTGAAGTCGGGATTTATGCGTTTCAGCAGTTCGATGGCAGGCTCGTCATTTGGGTCTTGTGGCACGAGTTTGCCGTGAATGGCGAGGTCAAGTATTTTGCTCTTGGTTTGCTTGATTGTAGTCTGCAAATCAGATTTCCCATTTTCAATGATGTCAATCAAAGTAAAACAACGTTTGACTTCCGATACAATTCTTTCTTGTTCAGACAATGGTGGTAATGGTATTAGAAGCGGATATATACCTTTCCCGGATATAACCGGTTGGGCTGTTGAGTTTGAGGTCTTACTAAGTTGTAGCCATTCTAGTAAATGGCATAGATATTCTGAGTTAAAAACACTCTCGTAAGACACAATGAAAGCATTATCAGTTACCCAAGCCTTTGAAACCGTTTGATGTATACTTCCACAATAGAACCCAACTCTCCCTATCACAATAGTATCAGGTTTAACATTGCAGTCACTGTAATAGCCATTAATTCCATTACCTCCATATATTGGATATTCACCTTGCCTGTTATCACGAACTCTAATACTATCTCCTGATTTAATTGAAATCACATCTCCCAATCTACACCACACCCACCCCTCCGGCACCTCAAACGGCACGTTCTCATAATGGGGCGTATCGGAAGTCTTTGCAGACTTCTTACTCCTTTTGATTTTACCCTCTTTTATCAGGCGTTCTTTTTCTGCCTTGATTCGTTCGAGGAGAACTGATGCAGGTTCATCAGTCGGGTCTTGCGGTACAAGTTTTCCATGTATCGCAAGGTCGAGTATCTTTTGACGTAATTTCTTTGTATCCATATAGGCTATTCTTTGTTTAAGAACAGATTGCAAAACTCATTCAGTTGCTGTTGCATACGTTCCTGTGGAATGAGGATACGTTTGTATTCTGCTATCATTGTGGGGCTCATACTTCGGCTCATAGCATATTCCACAACAACCCGGTCTGCTTCCGGGCAGAGAATAATGCCGATAGAAGGGTTTTCGTTAGAGCGTTTAACATCTCTATCGAGTGCTTCCAGATAAAACTCCAACTGACCGAGGTCTCGCGGATGGAATTTGGTCTTTTTCAATTCCACTGCCACCAATGCCTGCAATCCACGATGGAAGAACAGCAAGTCTGCCTTAAAAGTGGACGCGCCAATATTGAGGCGGTATTCCTGATCCATAAAGATAAAATCCTTACCAAGTTCAAGAATAAATTGCTTCATGTGTTCTACCAAGCTGTTTTTCAATTTTGATTCGCTATGCTTCTTCGGAAGATTCAAGAAATCAACAAACAGCGTATCCTTGAACATTATCGGGGCATTCGGATAAGCATTGAGCAATCCTTTAGACATATTGTTCTTGCTTCCCAATAAAGCCGTATATGTCTGATTGGAGATGCAACGCTGAAGTTCTCGCTTCACTAAATGTTCTTTATTGGCATAGAGTATATAGAACATCCGCTCTTCATTACTTTTGCATCGGCAAAGAATCTCTATGTGATTGGTCAATGTGGTCAACTCCAATATTTTGGGCATTTGCCCAAATGCAAAAGGGACAATTTGTGCAGATGTTGGCTGCACAATTACGGTCGTCTCTTGTGTAGGCTGGCTTGCTTCTATTTGTGCAGTTCTTGGCTGCACAAATTCAGAGTTCAGATACTTTTCTACAGTTACACTGAATGTTTCCGATGAATATTCATCATAGAACATCACCATATTGTAAATGCTTCTCCGACTATATCCCTTAATGTCTGGACGCCGGGAACGGATATATTCGGATAACATTGTTACAACCTTGCTTCCCCATTCCTCACTTTTCAATTTGGCTGATACGTATCCACCAACATGCCACGCTGTGTACAACAGTTCGTTATTTACAGCTCTTGAAGCACGGCCTTTATGTTGGAGAATGATGTCTATAACTTCTCCAAACTGTTGTTCCATTGATATGATTATCTTGTTGTTTTCCATGCACTCAATCTTCATTTATGTTAGCGAGCAATTTTTCAAGTTCTGATACAGCCGTACTTATCGTTTGGCTTTTATCTTTTATGTCTGCCATCAGTTCAGCCAATGAACGATCGTCGACCTCACCACCTTGCTTTATCCAAGTAATGTCAAGACTTGTTTTGTCTCGGGCAATAATTTCATCTACAGGATATTTGCGCCAACGCCCCTGCGGATTATTTTCTGCATCGTAGGTTTCTACCCGATTGTTGTAGCAGGAAACAAAATCGTCTAAATGATGGCGTTCCAGTTTATTTGTGGCAAGTGTGTGCTTTACATCGGTACGATAATCATAAAACCATATTTCTTTAGTAGGTTGTCCTTTGCTGAAAAACAGCACATTGGCTTTTACACCTTGGGCATAGAAGATACCTGTAGGCAAACGCAAGATAGTATGTAGATTGAAATCTTGCAACAAGCGTTTACGGATTGTTTCGCCTGCTCCGGCTTCAAAGAGAACATTGTCAGGAAGTACCACAGCTGCACGACCACCTGTTTTGAGCATAAGCATCATGTGCTGAAGGAAATTCAACTGGTTGTTCTTGGTCTCCACATAGAAATCCGGACGGTTGATGTCCACAGAACCGGCTGGGCGAGTTCCAAAAGGAGGATTGGCAAGTATCACATCCACAAGGGTTGACGGTTCTTTTTCCAAAGAGTCTTCACACACAATCGGACTACGGTCTGTACCGATACCATGCAAATAGAGATTCATGGAAGCGAGCGTTACCACCAAAGGAGTATTATCTACACCATGCAAGGCTTTGTCGCGCAAGAAATCACGTTTTTCCTTACTTGCAGACTGTCCTTTCATATAATCATAGGCGGTAAGCAGGAAACCGCCAGTTCCGCAAGCAGGGTCGCAAACGGTTTCACCAATTTGCGGATTGATGCAATCCACCATTGCCTGAATTAAAGGACGAGGTGTAAAATACTGTCCGGCACCGCTTTTCTTGTCTTGTCCGTTCTTTTCAAGAATACTCTCGTAGATAGCACCTTTCACATCCCCGTCCATGATGAGCCATTGCTCTTCATTAATCATGGTGATAACCTTTTTCAGATAAACAGGCTTGTCTATCTTGTTTTGTGCTTTGGTATAAATAGTGCCTATCAAATTGTCCTGTTCGCTAAGCAATTTCAGTGTCTCTTCGTATTGCTTGACCAATTCCAATCCATCAAGGGAAATCAAATCGTTCCATTGATACCCGGTCGGAATTGCAGATTCTTCTCCGAACATTTCTACATTCTCGGCATCCATCTTCAAAAACAGAAGATAGGTCAGTTGGGTGATATAATCGGTAAAACCGATACCTTGTCCGGCAAGAGTGGTTGCCAGATTCCAAACCTTCTTGGTGAGCGATTGCTCTGTTGCGTTATTTGTTGCCATAATTTATGCTGCTTTTCTTAATACTACAAATGTGTAAAGCGACCGAAGGGCTTCGTCTGCTTTCTGCATACCACCAAACGCCCGAATCATTTGGGCTGCATGGGTAGCATCATCTTCACGAATATCCCTGACCGTACAAGCTCCGTTAGAAGCAATGTAATCTACAATACGACTGATTACTTCACGCTGCTTGTCGGTTATTTCACGCTGGGTTTGTCCTAACCATAGATTGAAATATTGCTTGGATGTAGTAACTACACTGTCCAACCTCTCAATTTGGCGGAAAGCATAGCGTACCAGTTGTATGATGTTTGTCAAGGCATCACTTTCTTCTTTTGTTGTAGAACGCTTTACCTTGCCTGGAGAAAGAATCGCGTACGAATTCCAAATTTGTTTTGGAGCAAAATGGTTGTTTGCCATTTTGAGTTTATGTTCCAAGTCTTTCAACATTGAATAAGTTATCGGCTCGCCTTCATTGTTATAGATAATGCGAAGAGCCTCTATTTCATCTGCATTCTCTCTGCAAAATTCCTCAAATGCCTCCGTTGTGTTTTTGGCATCCTCAATGGAGAAACCTTTTGAGATAAGTGTATCTTCACCGGGCATTAGCGTAGTGACAAAACCGGCTGCAAGAATAAGCAAATATCTCCGTGCATCAGCATGATTGGCAAGTGGAGACACTAGGCCTTTGCGTTCTGAATTTGGCTTTTCTGTGCTGACAAACGGCGGAAGAGTGCCTGTTTCAAGCGCAGCGTATATCCTTGCAGAAAGTTCCTTCATGTCATCATGGGACAAACGGGCAAACTCTTTCCGTTGCGATTCATCTGATTTATTGAATATTCGTGCAAGCGTAGCGGCAAGTCGTTTGAGATATTCATCAGGAATATAACCGTGACTGATATGCTCCAATAATTCTTTCAGAGTGATTGTTTTTGTAGTCGGTTCGTCGCTTGCTGTCGGAATTGTCTTTTCATGTTCCGTTACGCCTACTGCATCAACCAAATAAAAACAATCCTTACTGAATGCATTCGGAGTGACATTGCGTAATTGTTCATCGCCTATTGTACGCACTCCGCGCCCCTTCATCTGAATATACAAAGGCAATGATTCCACATCACGCATGAACATTACCACTTCCAACGGCTTTACGTCCGTTCCTGTAGCAACCAGCGTGCAAGTCACGGCTATGCGGAAATCCTTGTCATTGCGGAATTGGCGTATCAACTCGTTGCTGTCACCTGCCGAATAAGTGATTTTCTGAACAAATCTGTCATCAGTCCGTCCAAACACTTCTTTAGCTATTTGTACGATATTGGTAGCATGGGCTTCATTGAGAGCGAATATCAGGGTTTTAGGAAGATAATCCATATTCGGCTCACGCTGCGGGTCATTGAAGAGTTCTGAGTAAACAACATCCCGATAAGTCGAAAGAATAAGTTTTATTTGTGCCGGATTGATAATACTCCGATTAAGTTCCTTATTTGTATAGGTTTTGGTTTCCTTACTGCTTACAGTCTTGACCTCACCCGTATATCTTGTTTCTTCTTTAAATTTCTCGCCCTCCAATATAGCTCCGCCTGTTTCTGTGACCTGTGTTTTTATTCTATACACCCTACAATCAACATTCACACCATCAACGATACTCTTCTCCAATGTATAGTTGACAATGCGGTTATTATTGAAAAATGCCATTGTTTCCGGAATAGGCGTTGCTGTCAAACCCACCAGTCTTGCTGTGTCGAAATACTCCAGTACCTTACGCCAGTTTCCATAAATGGAGCGATGACACTCGTCTATGATTATCATATCAAAGTAGTCATGTGGCAGATTTGGATTAGTCGGCAACGCTACTTCTTCTATAGGTTCGTTCTCGTCATCATCTTCACAATCCTCAATTGTTTCTCCTTTCAAGAATGAGAACAGACGTTGTATTGTGGAAATAATCACGTTGCTGTCTGAAGGAATGGAAGATGAACGAAGGCGATTTACCGCAAAGATTGTATTGAAGGCATCTCCGTTTTCAGTCAGGCGGAAAGTACCAAACTCTCCTTCTGCTTGTTTGCCAAGATTGTTTCTGTCAACGAGAAACAATACTCTGCGCATAGGTGTATAAGAAAGCATCCGGTAAGCAGCGAGACAAGCCGTATATGTTTTACCTGCACCGGTGGCAAGTACCATCAATGCTCGTTTTTGTCCCGAACGGAAACTCTTTTCCAACTCTGTTATAGCTTCGTATTGGCAATCACGCAAGCCTTTCTTACGCAAAGTAGGAAGTCCGGCAAAATAATCATTTATCCCTAACTTTTTAACCAATTCGTGAGGTGTCGGGATAGTCATTATTTGTTTGAAATAATGGTCTTGTTCTCGGAAATCACAAAAGTATAATTCCTTTCCGTTGGATGTGAATATAAATGGCAGCGGCTTTTGATATGTCTGATATATATTAGGTACGCTTCTAGCATATAAGGCTGCCTGTTCGCATACTATAGAAGAAAAAGCATCTGTTTCTTCACGTTTGGCTTCAAGTACACCAACAGCCTTACCGTTTATGAAAAGAAAATAATCAACTTCGAGATTACCTTTTAGTAGCCCTTCCCTTATAGCGACAGCTGTACTAGTCGGTTCATACTCATCCCTATTGATAACTTCCCAACCAGCATCAGCAAACCACTGATCAATTTTTATTCTTACTTTTTCTTCAGGAGTCATGTTCTTGATATTGTATATTATCGGAAGTATAGTAGCATATCAACAATAGATTCTAAATGAATCTAAAGCAACTCACTATTGCAACCTCTCTTTTTTATCAGTTATTAAATCTTTTAAATCAACTTGTAATATCTCCGCAATCTGTTGCAAGGTCTCCAAATTAGGCTGAATCCGATTGCAAGCATAAGCATTGACCATACTGAAACTCTTATCAAGTTGCTTAGCCAACCATGTCTGAGAAATGCCTTTGTTCGACAAGACTATCTTTATCCTATTCAGTTTCATTCTTAAATGCAATTTTATTGCGCAAATATAGTGAATTATACTTGATGTTTTTATATATTTGCTATTGAATTAATTTAGGAATAACATTATGGTAGAAAATAAACAATCAAACATAAAAGCCATTTTGGACACCGATCTGGAAAAATTACTAAAAGAAACGAAGCAGTACAATGCTTTCGTTGATGGTGAGTTACAATGTGTATATTGCGGAACAACAATTACTATTGATAATTTAAGTATAATTCTTCCAATAATAAAAGAAGGACACACGACTTTAAATTTTTGTTGCGACAATGCTGTTTGTTTAGCTAAATTTAGAAAGGACCATGAATGATATTGAACAGTTTGTAAATAAATTTGGATTAACTCCATTTTGGTCTGTTGTTATTATTTTGCTTATTATTTGCATATGGCAATATGATAAAGTTAGAGTTATTGTGACAGATATATATTGTATTGCAGCAAAAACTATCGGTTGGTTCAAACGAGAAGCAACAAAAAGAAAACTCGAAGAAATATGTAATAAAGGTTTTACTTCAATTTCACAGGAAATATCTGAATTGAATCTTCCAAATTTAAAAATAAATTGGATTGCAAAAGGCACGCAAGATATAACATTGAAGGACAAAGAGGCTATTGTGTTTTTGAAATTCAATCCAGATAACACACAAAATATAATAAACGCAACATCGGCATATGTTAAAAAAACACTTTTGCCGATACCTAAAACATATATGTCTCCTCAGGTACGAGATGCGATTGACTATACTGTTATCAGAAAATGTCTGTTAGAAATACCCGAATATCGCCTTGCCGTAAGCGATTTTATTAAAAATAGCCAAGATATTTGTATAGATAATCAATCTATAATTGATAAGGTATGTAATATAGATGATGCTGGTTTGATGTCAAGAATACTATTTCGCGAGTATTTTGAATGGGGCAATCGAATTGCCGGACGAAATATAGATAATAAGTACCAAAAAGAAGCATCAGAATTTTTAGATTTCTTATATGACATCACGGCTCGCGGATATGATGACAATACAAGGCTTCAGTACATTTCTGAGAACATAAAAGTTGGTGTTTTGTTAGTAGCAAAATTAGACACCTTTTCAGCACAAGGCGAAACGCCCTACGTAAGACGTATAAAAGAAGGATTTGCTAAAGGCATTAGAACCTTTTATCTTTTAGCTAGAAATGAAAAATTGGATATCGTTGAAGATGTATATAGTAAACTTATACAGACTGGGAATTACAATCTACTAAATGGACCTAAAGCATATAAAGATGCTCAAGGGCGTGAAAATATTTGTTATTGCATTGAAATTAACAGCGATGGAAACATGGCCCAAACGTTTAATCGTCTTTCTGATGCAATGGACAAAAACGCCAAACTTGAAGCTGTTGTTCATTCTGTATATGCGGATAAAATACTATGTCTAATTAACGATATAAAAATTATTATTCCTTATAATAAAATAACGGATGTACCGGATTTGAAGCTACACTATTACTTTCAGGTAGGTATGTCAATTGAATTTATTCCCGAGGAATATGACAAGCATGGAAATGTTTTAGGTAGTTTGCTTCAGACAAATAGTAATCCACAAAGAATGATGGATAATAAATTCCGTGTAGGAAAAGAAGTCGAAGCTATTGTTGAACAAGCACTTGATGATTGTCTGTTTTTAAGAATAAAAGATTCTGATATTAAGGCTGTTGCTTTAAGACAAGATATAACTTATAGTCATTATATATTTTTACATCAGCAATTCCCAGTAGGGAATGAATATTTGTTTAGGATTATCGAAATAGATTATATTTCTAATAGATTATATCTTCAATTAGCGAATCTATGTGATCCGTGGGAAAATTTAAAATATTCTGAAGGCCAAAAACTTATTTGTACTGTATACCAAAAAAAGGAAAGTTGTGTAATTACTGAGATAGAAGAGGGAGTAAAGGCTATTCTTCCTTTTACTGAAACAACTTGGTTCACTCCTGAACCATCTCAAATAAAGAAATTAAAAAATAATGTGGAATTTGAATGCAGGATAAAAAGCATTAATCGAGACCGCCGTTTAGTTATATTGACAACAAAATCAACAGAATCTCCATATTTAAATTATTATAAAGGAATAGAAGAGGATAAATATATTGTTGATGCACAAGTTATTGCCTCTGATGCAAAGGGGTTGGTTTGCCTTGCGGATGAAAAATACCGTATTTTTATTCCGCAAAGCGAAACTCATATTGGAGTAAGCAAATATAAGTGTAAGATTAAAGATCTAATTAAGGTATATATTAAAGATATTAGTAATGATAAACGATCCTTTATAGGTTCTCTAAAACCATTCATAAAACACCCTATGCAATGGTTTGCTGATAACTACGCACCAGGTATTGCTCTATCCAATTTGACAATAAATACGATTAATGAAAAAAGTGTGCTATTTAATATTCATCGAAATAATAAGCAATATTGTTTAGGATTATTACCTATTGGAGAGGTTACCAATTTGTGTCATATAGAGTCAATAGAGCGAATATATAAATATGGAATAAAATTTCCACTGATAATCACAGAAATTGATATGGAACGCTGTATTGTAAAACTTAGCTTGAAGAAGTTATTAGCAAATAATAAAGATAAGGTTAAATTGCTCGATTATTATACAAGGTACTCTGCGTATATTATAGGAAAACGTGATAATGATTGCATTATAATTGTCGATAAAATATGGCTAGAAGGTATTTTGATTGAATCAAAAAATTGTAAAATTGGTGATAAAGTGTCTGTGAGGGCAATTTCTTTGGGGGCAATTCCTGAGTTTAGCGTGGATTAAAAATAGATGTATACAAAATAGTTTGTTTGTCCACCATTTCCTCCAATCGCCCTAGCCCGTCTCAGATGGCGTGGTTTGTTTGGCTAAAAGGCGATGAATTATTGTTAATTAATTGAATATCAATATAGATAAATTTCTTCAACGAGGAAGAATATTGAGTTTCCTCAAGCTGCATGAAAGACACCCCGGTACGGTCTGAAAACCGTACCGGGGTGTCTGATTGTTCGGAAACGAACAGCCTTTCAGGGCCGCAGCGTGCGGAACCACGTCTGAATATCCTCTTGCAAAGTGCTCCTGTAAGATCGCCGCACGGATTCGAAACATTCCCACTGCTGCATAAAAACCTCCGCACCGGACAATTCCGGCCGTGGCATGCAGCATCGAAAAATGCCTGCGGGAGCACCGCCCTGTCCATCTTAACGGACGAAAATACTACCGGCCTCGCCGCTTTATCTCCTTACAGCAGTTTTGTATCCAACGGATTCCCCGTCGGAAATTCCCACCGTCTGATGCCTGGCTCCGTTACGTTCGATCCATGCCGTCAATACCGCAACGATATATCGTTGTTCTTCAGTCGCCAGTTCCCGCCCGGGCGGGATGCCATGCCACTTGGCCAGACATCCCCGGCAGCAGCAGGCCGTGGCGTGCTGGGCGATAAAGACCGGATGCCCGCGCATCGGGGTCTGCCGCCCGTCATTGGGAATAACGGCCGGAGCGAGGCGTGTGCGCACGAAATCTGCGGTATGACGCCGGATAGTCTTCATGCCTTTTCGCTCGATATAGGCGATATCTTCCGCTTTCAGACGAAATCTTCGGCGGAACTCGGATGTCGCCAGTCGGGCAAACAACGCATCGAAGGATTCTGCCGCATGGGTATTTTCAATCATTTCTCTCCGCAGATTAAGTCAGCAACAAAGATACGAACAGTCAATGCGTTTTTACCCGTTCGGACGGGATTTTCATTTGGGATATTCCGGAAACAGTATCCGCCATGCCAATCCGACGGCTGCCGGCAGCGACAAAATTCCCGTCGTCAGGAGCAGCGCTTTCAATAAAGTTTCCATACGGGCGCTACTTAGAATATGACGACCATGCTGGGAAACGGCGCCGGAGCCGTGCCGTCGCCGAAGCGCAGACGCCCGCGTATAAACCGGATTTCACGGGCCCTGCGGTAGATGAACTCGTGGAAATAACGGGTGTCGGTCCGGGCGGGAATGAGCAGTATGACCGTCGTTCCGGGCTTGCGGGACTCGCGCCAGCATTTGAATACCCAATCATAAATCGCCCTTCCGTAAGGCGGGTTGCAGAAAACCGTTTCTCCGGCCCAGTCCTGCTCCAGCCCGTTGTCCGCTATGGTGTAGAACTTTCCGCACTTGGCGTTCCCGACCGAGGCACACGGATCGAGGGTGAAATGGAATTCTGCGTCGAGGGCGTCGAAGAACGCCTGCGGGGTCGTCCAGTCCATCTTAACGGACGAGAACAGGGCCGGATTCAGCCGCTTCATCTCCTTACAGCAGTTTTGCGTCTAACAACTCTTTGGCCGCTATCTCCACCGTCTGATGGCGGGCTCCGTTTTTCTCGACGATTTCCAGCAAAAGCACCTTGTCGTCGGAGATCGTGAGTTTCGATAAAGCGAATACCGTCCGCTGACGCTGATGTCCCCTCACGACTGCCGGATCGTTGCATACGCGCAGGATTTCGAGCGGCGTCTGCTGCTGTGCCGTGCGCTTCGTGAGCTTTCGGTCCGCTACTATGAACCGCCGCGCATCCACCTCGAAGGAAATATTCGTATCGTTCGAGATGCAGGTGTGCATGTATATCACGTCATTGAACACGTAAATCCCCAGCACCTCGACCTCGATGCCGTACTTCTTCGTACGAATACCCTTTACATCTGTACGGTTCTGCCGGTATATGTCGCTCAACATGCGTTTTATGGTCGCAGGTTTCTCGCGCCCTACCTCGCGCAGCAGCAC
>OHQH01000191.1_pt1 | contig 43690 bp, 29 predicted proteins | sample 1577891 | NCBI WGS metagenome assembly OHQH01 (sample SAMEA3879601, study PRJEB24766) | human gut metagenome | biome: human-associated habitat; feature: feces | place: USA | collected 1985/1987
ACGCGCTGGTCGCTACTCCCCAGGCATACGGCGCAGCCGACGAGGCGGGCAAAGTGGACGGCAACCCCGTCGCTTTCACGCTGCACCGCCTCACGTCGATCCTCGATTTCTCCATCGCCACGCAGGCCGACAAGGTGAAATACCTGCTGCTGACCGCCGGCGGGGAAACCCAAAAGCTTTCGGCCTCGAGCCTCGATTTCGCCCTCGAGAACGGAGGTGCCGAAACGGCTGTCACCCTCAGCACAACCGACCAGTCGAACGTCATCGCACTGCAATACACGCCCGATGGGGCGAGCGCCGACAAGGTCGAAGCCTTCTTCAACGTCCCGGCCGACCTCTACCCCACGCTGACGCTCGACGTAATCGGCTCCGACAACCAGATGGCTACGGTCACGGTCAACCGCACCGAAGCCTTCAAAGCCGGAACGCTCTATACGAAAGCGGTCTCCGACCTGCAGTTCGCCCCCATCGACGCCCCGTCGCTCGTATGGCCGGAGGAAGACGGGAAAACAATCGACCAAGTGCATTACATTACCACCGATGAAAGTGGAATGAGCCTCAATTATTCTGCGGCCGTAACAATCAATGTCCCGGGAGGAATTGCCGGCCTTTCGGTAAATATAACGTCCGATTATCTCAACAATGATATGGGCATCACGACCCTTGACCTTTTCAACGAAACGTCTATTTTAGGAGCAATCGAATTCAAAAATCTTGGGCTGGCCTGCACATCAGAGATTCAATACAAAAAATCTACAATTTTTAATATTACCAACCTTGTCCCACTGGTAAAATTAGGCGCTGCACCTGGCAGTACGCATATCTTTGAAGTCCAAGTTACAGATTTGGCCGGGCAGAAAACCGTACAAAAACTGACGTTCCAAATTCCGACACCTATTACATACAATAACGACGCTGACTTATGGACTAATACGGCGACGTTTACTGTGACCGATGTCCCGTCGGATGCGACCAACGTCAAAGTGCAGTACCGCATAAAAGGCACAACGGATTGGAAAGATGCTTCGGACAGTGGAAATGGCATTTGGACGATTGAACCTGTATGGTCTGAGGGAACAGCCAATGCATCGGGCAAGATGACCTATACGGTTGACAATACGACAGGTGTTTTTGCCGGAAACGACTATGAATACCAACTTATATACACGGATGCCCAAAATACCCAGCAGGTAATATCGGGAGAATTCCAAAAAAAGTCAGGAAACACAATACCGACCCTTGCAGATAACTCGCTTGCATGCTACACTTCGGAAAATACCAGTACGACATTCTGGGGAAGCGGCAATAATGAAATGACCAATGGAACTAAAACTCTCTGCTCTTTCGCTACTCCCTATACGGTAATGACGGCCTCGGGACTCAACCTCGGTTTCATAAAGGTTCTGGCTCCTGGCAACTTGTTTACAGGGACATTTACATTCACCAAATCTGGAGTTTTAGGCGCGAGTTCTTACGGGACAGTCGGGTTCGGGCAGCCATACACCTACACAGCCCGACCTACCGCACTCGAATTGACATACAAAACCTCTTTCGGTTCCGACTTTTATACAAAGTGGAGTCATGCCAATGAACTTACGTCAGGACATGACCAGGCAAGCATTATGGTATGCATTGTCAATTGGGATGCAAGGCACAATGTAACATCAGGAAACAATGCATCACCGAGCGGAGTATGGAACCCTGAAACACTGGACGGATTGAGTGAAACCGAAAAAACAGGGTTAATTGCATACGGCGTTGTCTATCTCGAAGAGGATAAGAGTGCGGATCAATTATTGAGCATTCCTCTTACTTACTATGACAAAAATGCCCCGGCACCGAATGGGAAATACACGATTATCATATCCTGTTCAACAAGCCGTTATGGCGACTATCTGAATGGAACCGTAAATACCCTTTCAGTCAAAGATTTCCAGTGGGTATACTAACCCGCCGGAATATCCGGAAGGCCAGAGGCCTTTATCCCCGACCTCCCTGCGATTGCAGGGAGGTTTTTTCTTGCGGGGAGGGACTGCCACGGCAGGCCGTCGCGCAACCGACGGACAAGCGACACAGCCGGCCATCGGGTGCATCGAGTGTTGTGAAAGGCGAAAACGAGATACGGGCATGCTCGCCGGACAGGGTGTTCGTGATGAAAAACCGCACGTTCGTTGAATTTATTTCCAAGATACGCGCCGCATGGCTATTTTTGCACATTGCCAATAAAAAACTCATACCCATGCGCATAAAATCCCGGACATCCGGCCTCATGCAAACGCCTCGGGAGATTTCACATACCGGTAATCCGACCGGCGGTGCTGGGGCACATTCCGCCGTCCTCCCGGCAGCGCACGAAGCAACCGACAATCCCGACAACATCTTTTACCGAACGATCCGGACTGCTATGAAAAAACAACTTATATATCTATTGGCATCGGCGTGCCTGCTGGCCGCCGGATGCTCCACGGAAAACAAGACGGACGAGACGGGGTACGGCACCCTGGCCATCAATTGCACGGCCGACACGTCGATCGACACGGCTTCGGCCGAGGCTTCAGGCACGCCCGAAGCGCCCGCAGCCGGGGCTTTCTCGCTCACGGTAACGGGCGAAACGGGCACGCAGAAATGGGATACGCTCACCGAGTTCGAGCAGAGCCAAACCGTCTTCCGGATGGGCGCCTACACCGTCGCGATCGCCCACGGCGACCCCGATGCGGAAGGAGCCGGCAAACCTTACTATTATGCCGAACAAAAGATCGAAGTGCTGCCCCGGCGCACGGTAAATGCAGACCTGACCGCCACGGTGGCCAATTCGCAGGTGGTAATCCGCGCCACGGAGCAGTTCCTCGCCTATTTCCACGACGCCAGGTTCACCGTGACGACGGCCTCGGGCAATGAATTCGCCTTCACGCCCGGCAGCGACCCTGCCGACGAACCGGTGTTCGTCAAGGGCGGCACGCGGCTCACGGTGACCGGCACGGCACGCCGCCAGAGCCCGACGGGCACGGGGGAAGGCCCCGAAGTGACTTTCTCCGCCCAGACGCTCGACGCCACGACGCCGCGCACCTGCCACATCATCACCTACGATGCAAAAAACGCGGGCAGCGCCACGCTGACCATCACACTCGGCGACAGTTACACTGATACCCGGACGCTCGACTGCGAGGTCAACGAGGGAGCCATCGACGATACCGAAAAGAAATAAAAACAGGGAAAGATATGAAAACATTTACCAAATTTCTCACGATGTTAGCGGTTGCGGCACTCTTCGCAACCGGCTGTGTAAACGAAGAGCCCCCGTACAAGGAGGATCCGAACCCCGAGCCCGCCGGGATGACCGGCTATCTGTCGATCGGCAACCTCTCGATGACGGTCGTCTACGACGAAACCGAAATCCGTCCCGACGACACGTCGGATGAGACGCAGGCCGCACGCACCGCATCCGGGACGCGCGCCACGGCTCCCGACGTGGACAGCTTTATCGTGGAGATCCTCGACGCCGACAACGCGCAGGTACTCGAAATGACCTATGCCGAGCTCAAGGAGCAGCTCAAGACGCCGATGGAACTGAAGGTGGGCGTCTACCGCATGGAAGTCCGTTCGGAAGACACGATGCCCGGCGCGGACTGGGAACACCCCGTCTACGGTGCGACGAGCGACTTTACGATCACCAAGGCACAGACGACCTCGCCCGAAGAGGTGGTCTGCACCCTGCAGAACATCAAGGTCTCGGTGGAATATTCGCCCGAGCTGGCCGACATGCTTGCCGACACCAGCAAGGCCACCGTATCGCTGGGCGATACCAGCCTGGATTTCTCCAAAACCGAGACCCGGGCGGCCTATTTCAAACCGCTGGCCCTGGAAAACACCCTGAACTTCGCATTCGACGGCACCTTCGCCGACACCGGTGTCCCCGCTAAATTCAGCAAGCAGATCACCGGGGTCAAGGCCGGGCAGTGGCGCAAGGTTTCGGTCGTAATCGGCTACGCCGACAAGGGCAACATCCTCTTCTCGGTCAAAGTCGACAACAGCATCCTCCAGGACAACAAGTTCGTCGTCGACGGTACGGAAAACCTCGGGGAAGAGCTCCTCGAAGACCCCAACGCCCCGGCGCTCACCTGGCCCGGGCACGACATGACGCAGCCCTTCACGCTGACCGACGCCATGTTCGACGCGGAAGGGAACTGCATCGAACCGTTCGCATTCGACCTCTCCTCGCCCAACGGCATCGAATCGCTGCAAGTGACCGTCGGCTCCACCAACAGCCAGTTCCTGGCGTCGATGTCCGCCATCCAGTTGCCCCAAACATTCGACCTCTGCGCCCTCGACGCATCTTCGGCGGCAGGGATTATCCTCAAGGGCTTCGGCTACCCCGTAGGCAGCGAGCTCAAAGGACAGACGGCCAAGAGTTTCAACATCGCAGGGCAGATCAGGGCGCTCTATGAATTCGACGGTACGCACACCTTCGCCTTCACGATGACCGATGCAAAAGGCGTCTCGTCCGAAGCCGTACTGACGCTCGTAGTCGATAAAAGCTCGGGGCAGACGGGCCCCCGGATCACGTGGCGCGGCTACGACATCGACCAGCAATACGAAGTGCAGAAGGACATGGTGATCGACATCGACATCGAGGCCGACAAAGGCATCAAGTCGTTCTTCGTGACGATCGACTCCGAAACGCTGAGGCCGCTGCTGCCGGTGATCAACCTGCCGGAGAAATTCGACATCTGCGACATCCCCGACGAACTGGTCGAAGTCCTGCACGGCGAATTCGGGTTCCCGATCAACGAGCAGGTAAAGAACCGAACGTCGGTGACCTTCTCGATCACCAAATTCGTCGAGATACTGCTGGAAATCCCGGGCGAGCATAATTTCGTCCTCGACGTGACGGACAACGATAATGTACTGACACACAAGACTGTCAAACTCATCGTCCACTAAAGCCGACCGATAATGAAACGATATATCTCATATTTTGCCGTACTGCTCGCGGTGCTCCTCGGCGCGGCCTGCTCGAAAGACGACTCCGCCGCGGGCAGCGACAATCGCACGGGCGTCATGGCGATGACGGTCTCGACCCGGCAGACAGCCGACACCGGCGAATACGACCCGTTGCAGCACCAGACCGTCTACATCTACAACGACGAGGGCGGCCTGCTGCGCAAATACACCTCGAAAGAAGCGCTCCCTGAACGGTTGGAACTGTTGGCCGGCACCTACCGCGTAGCGGTCGAAGCCGGAGAGGAAGCCCCCGCCGATTTCACGAAACGGTTATACAAGGGCGAGGAGACGTTCACCGTCAAACCCGGCGAAACCACAAACGTTGCGGTCGTCTGCCAAATCGTGAACACCGTCGTAGAGGTGAAATTCGACGATTCGATCCTCCAGAACCTCGCCCCCGGCTATTCCGTATGGATCGCCGGCGGGGAAAAGGTCGACGAGCAAGCCGCCGAAGCGGGCAGCGTCCCGGCGCTCAGGTTCACGGCCGAAGGGACGGGTTATTACACCCTGCCCGCAGGCATGACGTCGTTGGCCTGGCTCTTCCGCGGAACGCATGTCGAGGGTAAGAACGTGGAAATGGAAGATTACATCCCCAATGTCAAAGCCGGCGGCAAGTATACCCTCACGTTCAAATATTCGCCCGATCTGCCCGGTTATATCGACTGTGTGCTGATCAGCGTCGACCCCGGTACCGACGACAAGGACGACGAAATCATCTTCAGCCCCGATCCGGCCGTCATCAGCGAAGGGTTCGACATCGCCGAAATCCAGAAATACGTTTCCGGGGAGAAGAAATACCGGATCCTGGCCTTCTCGGAACTGACCCGGTTCACGGTTTCGGTAGGCGACAAGAGCTACGACGCGCTCAACGGCACGACCGAGGGCATCTCCCTCGAACCGGTCGACAAATACAACGTCCGGCTGACGCTCTCCGATGCGTTCTTCGCTTCGTGCCAGGCCGGCGACCAGAAAGTGACGCTCCGCATCGAGGACGCCAACGGCGGTTCCTCGGAGGTCGCTACGACCTACCGCCTGGAGGGGCTGGTTCCCGTAACGGCGGACGACTACGACCTGTGGGCCAATACGGTCACGCTGCGCGTGGTTTCTTTCACGCCCGGCACCACCGTGCAATTCGGCCTGCGCAGCAGCGGCGGCGAGTGGCAGCCGATGGCAGGGACATCGCAGGGCAACGATTTCATCACGGCGACCTATGCGCCCCAGTGGGAAGAGAAAACCACGGCGGACTGGAGCACTCCGGCCACGGTACTGCCCTATTCGCGTCTCAAAAAGGGCACCGGCATATCGGCAGGCAATACGTACGACTACAAAGCGACGGTCGGCTCGAAGGAACTCAGCGGCCGGTTCACGGCCGACGAGGGCGCTCCCATGACCGACGGAAGCCTGGAATCGTGGAGAAGCGCCCAGCAATTCCCGGGCTCCGGCACCAACTATACCTTCTGGGGCAGCGGCTACAACCCGTTCGCCAAGGAACTCTGTACCCGTGACGAGGCCATGCCGGGACGCGTCGGGACATACTGTGCCAAATTGTCCGCGACATATAATACGCTGGCCAAGGTTCCCGCACCGGGCAACCTATTCACGGGAGACTTCGCCATCCAGGTTCTCGGCGGGATGGGCGGCAACGTCTCTTTCGGCAAAAAGTTCGCTTACAACGCCCGCCCGAGAGCCGTCAGGTTCAAATACCACGCTACGATCGGGGAAGTCAACTACAATCTCCATGGCGGGAAAATTCCCGTCGGCGAAATGGACAAGGCCCGGATATTCGTCTGCATCGTGGACTGGACGGCCCAACAGAAAGTATTTGCCGGGACAAAAGCCCCGACGGGCACCTGGGATCCGGAGACACAAACCGAAGCGGCCAACGGCCCCATCATCGGGTATGCCTCCAAATTCATCGAAGAAACGACCCAGGGCGATGAAATGGTAGAAGTTATATTGCCGATAAACTATTACCAGGACACGGCCGCCGCTCCCGATGGGAAGTACAATATCGTCGTATCCTGTTCCACCAGTGCATACGGGGATTACATGGATGCCTGCACCACCAACGTGATGTACGTCGACGATTTCGAATGGGTATATTAACGATTAAACGCAAACGCACGACAATGCGCAAGATAACCACCAGTACGCTCCTGGCACTCCTGCTTCTGGCAGGCACGGCGCCGGAGAGCCGTGCACAACAGACGGACGCCGCGGCGTCCCTCGCCCCGCAGGCCGACAGCACGAGCTGTATGCTGCACGAGGAGCATCCTCAGACCGTCAACGAAATGCGGCGCCAGCGCGGCCTTACAGACAAACACAACCTCTTCGTCCCGCGCGGGCAATGGATCTTCGGAGGAACGGCCTCCTACTCGACCCACTCGAACGATACGTACAGGTTCCTGGTCGTCGAGGGCATCGAATCGAAGGGCTACACGTTCAAGGTCAGCCCGATGATCGCCTATGCCTTCCGCGACAACATGGCGCTCGGAGGCCGTTTCATCTATTCGCGCTCGCTGCTCAAGCTGGACAAGGCCGACCTCAACTTGGGCGGCGAGGATTCCGACCTGAACTTCGAGCTGAACGACTGCTATTCGCTGCAACAGAGCTATTCGGTGGCCATGATCTGGCGCCAGTACATCCCGCTGGGCCGCAACAAGCGTTTCGCGCTCTTCAACGAGATGCAGCTCTCGGGCGGCGGCACACAGGCACGCTTTGCCAAGGACTCCCCGGTGAAGGGCACCTACCAGACGGGCTATACCTTCTCGCTGGGTATCTCGCCGGGTATCATCGCCTTCGCCACGAACAACATGGCCGTCGAGGTCAACGTCGGCGTGATGGGCATCAGTTACAGCCACACCAAACAGGTACACAACCAGGTGACGGTCGGCAAGCGCGACGCCAGCATGATGAACTTCAAAGTCAATATCTTCTCGATAGGGCTCGGCATGGCATTCTATCTCTAAACACGGCACGCACATGAAACGAATCATACTTTCCATTTTATCGGTATTCATCACGCTCGGCGCCGCAGCGGAGACGGGACAAGCCCTCCCCGCGGTGCAGCGGGCCGCTACGGCCGCAGTCGAAGAAACCCCCTCCGGCAACGAGGACACCGTGCCCCCGGAAACTTCGGACACCCCCGGAACGGGCACCGAAGCCACGGCGGAAACAACTTCGGGACTCGCCGCAGAAACGGACACCGCAGCCGCAGCGGGTACCCTCGGTGCCCTGGCGGCCTCCCCGGCGACGATGCCCGCAGCCATGCCGGCCGAAAAGCACAAGCGCCCCCAGGTGGAGCGTTTCCTGCCCACGCGCCGCCGCATCGACCGCGAGATCAACAAACTCAAATTCGCCTACAAGGGAGAAGTGATGATGGGTCTTACGGCCTCCTACGGTACGGTTTCGAGCGACGACACCGACCTCATGCTCATCTTCGACAACATCGATGCGGATGCCACGATCGCAACGGTAAAACCCTTCGTCGGTTATTTCTACCGCGATAACAACTGTATCGGCATCCGTTTCGGATACAGCCACATGGGCGGCACGCTCGACAACACCTATTTCGATGCGGGCGAGGGCAACGACCTCTCGGGGCAGCTCCCCTACGTCGATCTTTCGAGCGACGAATACTCATTCGGCATTTTCCACCGTTCTTATGCGGGGCTCGACCCCAAAGGACGCTTCGGGCTCTTCGCCGAGTTCGAGCTGGCGCTCTCGACGGGACATTCGAGCTTCGCATACGACCCGGATCATAACGAAGGAGGCGCACCCAACCGCACCTACAACGACAAAACGCAGGTAAAGCTGGCGTTCAACCCGGGAGCTGCCGTATACATCTTCCCCAACGTCTGTGCGACGATTTCGTTCGGGCTGGGCGGCATACAGTATACGAGCATCACCCAGAAGGATGCCGACGGCAACAAGATCGGTTCGCGCAAGGCTTCGAACATGCGTTTCCGGCTCAATATCGCGGCCATCAACTTCGGTATGACGATACATTTGTGGGACAAGAAAAAGCAGTAAACTATGAAATACCTACGCATACTCTTTTCGGCGGCGGCGCTCCTGCTGGCAGCGTCGTGCATCGAGAACGACATACCGTACCCCACCATCGAGCTCAACATCCGCAGCATCGAGGGCGAGGGGTTCACGGTGGCCGGCATCAGCCTCGTGAACCGTACCGTGACGCTCACGCTGGACGAGAAGACCGATATCCGCAAGGTCACCATCGACAAGGCGGAATTCGACGTCGCCACATCCAACCCGATGATGACCGACAAAGAGAAATTCATCAGCCAGATCAGGACTTCGCAGCCGCTGAGCGGGGAGTTCGACCTGCGGGCGCCGCTCTATGTCACGCTCTCGCTCTACCAGGACTACGAGTGGACGATCGTGGCCGAGCAGCCCATAGCCCGGTCGTTCACCGTCGCCGGGCAGATCGGATCGACACTGATCGACACGCAGGCGCGTACGGCCACGGCCTATGTCGCCGAAGGCACCGACCTGAAGGCCGTCACGGTCACCAGCCTCAAGCTGGGGCCTGCCGACATCACCGCCTACTCGCCCACGGCCGAGGAACTTTCCGCCACGGGCTTCGAAACGGTTCGTCTGGTCGACGTCACCTGCCACGGCCGCACGGAGCGGTGGATGCTCCATGTCCAGCCCACCAACGTGAAGATCGGTGTCCGCGAGATCGACCTCTGGAACAACACGGCCGTCGTAACCACGATGGTTACGCCCGAAGATTACGCCACCGCCGAAATCCAGTACCGTCTGAAGGGTACCGCCGACTGGCAGACGACGCAGAAGGGCGCACAGGACGAAAGCGGCATCTTTACGAGCTCGATCGCACCCGAATGGACAAGCCTCACCAACGATGCGGGCATCCCCGTAAAACGCCTCGTCACGACCAAGGGCGTCTACGCCGGGCAAACGTATGAATTCCGGCTTCTCGTCGGCGGGCAGCAGACCGAAACCGCCGAATACACGGCACCCGCGGGCGACACGATTCCCGACGGGAACATGGAAAACCCGGGCTTGTCGTGCTTCACGAGCGAAAATACGAATGCGGAGTTCTGGGCCAGCGGTAACAACACATTTGCGGATAAGCTCTGTAGGCAGGGGACTTTCAACGGAATGGGCGGCAGCTATTGCGCGAAACTGGCCGCGGCAGCCCCTCCCCTCGTCAACATCGCAGCCGGCAACCTGATGTCCGGCATCTTCTACAAAGACGGCCCGTGGACGGGCGTAGTAGAATTCGGACAGCCCTACAACTGGACGGCGCGCCCTTCGGGCATGAAGGTGAAATACCACGCGACACTGGGCACGATCGACGCAAGCAAACATTCCGGGGCCCCGGTCGGCATAGGCGACCCGGACAAAGCCCGCATTTTCGTCGCCATCATCGACTGGAACGCCCGGCACCGGGTCGCTTCGGGCACCAAAGACCCCACGGGCATTTGGGATCCGGCGGAAACCACCCAGACCGCAGAAGGGAAACTCATCGCCTACGGGTCGCTGTTCGTCGACAAGTCGACCGAAGGCGAGCAAATGGTAGAGGCCACCCTGCCGCTCAACTTCTACGACCCGGCTGCGGGACGCCCCACCGGCAAGTACAGCATCATCATCTCCTGCTCCACGAGTGCCTACGGCGATTACATGGTGGGCTGCACGACGAATGTAATGTACGTCGACGATTTCCAGTGGGTCTATTGACCCGGCGCCGGACAAGTCCGCCGGCAACTCAGAAGATATAAAGAGAAAAGGCTGAACCCCTGGGTTCAGCCTTTTTGCTGTAGATTCAGACTTTTCAATTCCTGCCGGAGTTATCTCCGAGCAATCCGGCAGTATTTGTCATAGCGTCCTATCACGTCGTTCACGTAGGCCAGCGTCTGCCGGCTGCCGGTGAAACGTCCGCACTTGACCGCCTCGCTCTCGTAATACTCGGGCTGCGCCTTGAGTTGCAGGTAGCGGGCCACGACCTCCCACGAATTGGGATCCTCGCCGTTGAGCCGTGCCAGGCGCCTCGCATCGTTCACATGGCCGATCCCGCTGTTGTACGAGGCCAGGATGATGCTCATCCGATCCTTCTCGGGAGTCCCCTCGGGGAAACGGAGCGTGTTCATAATCTTCGACATCAGCTTGTTGGCCAACCATATGTTGGTCTCGGGATTGGAGACCTGCTCGGTCGGGACGTCGAACTGGCGTGCCACCGAGGGCATGATCTGCATCAGCCCGCGGGCCCCGCTGCGCGAGGTGATGTCGGGCGTGAACCGCGATTCATGGTAGGCGATGGCGCTCATCAGGCGCCAGTCGTGGCCCTCTTTTTCGCTGATGTTGCGAATGACATTGTCATAAGCCGAGATCACATAGTCGCCCTCACCGAGCAGCGAATTGCCGAAATCGGCCGCATCGTCGTTCAGCAGCATGTCGTCCGTCACGGGTGTGCTGAACTGGGCGTTAAAGCCGTAAAAAGTCGTCAGGATTGTTAAGAACGCAAAAGTTAAAACTGTCTTTTTTAACATAAAATGTTGTTTTGCGGGCAGTTCATACCGCGCAGAACAATACGCTAATCATAGAAACCCCATGAGATACCGATTTTAAACATGCCCGGATTGAGCGGGTAACCCGCCGCGGAGAAATACTCCCCGTTTCCGAACAGTCCCTTGTTCACATGCTGATATTTGAGGAATATCCGCATTCTCTTCCACTTTCCCATGACGAAGGCGTCCATGTAGGGGTAATTGCCTACTTCGACGTCCCGTTGGTTGTAATAGGCCGACAGCGCAGGGTTGTAACTGGGCGCATAATAACGCGTGTTATAGCGTCCGTCCAAACCGATCTGAAGGCGTAATACGTTGCGCACGACCCAGAACTCGTAATAATACGAAAGGAACGCGCTCAAAAGCGGAACGGGTGCAACTTCTTGATTCGTACTCCACTGCAACAATACCCTGTTGTCCAAATGAAGTCCGCCTAAGCGGAAATCTTTGCGAGCGTACACACTCGTGAGGCTTACGTTGTCACTGCTTTGGGCGATCTGGCTCTCCTTGTCGTAAAAGATCTTGTTGCCGACGACGCCCTGCCATGCCCCCGCTTCAAACGCATAATCGGGGACTGAAAACTTCACCTCGAACCGAGTTTCATTCTCCTTATTCAAAGGAGTGGACCACACGTAGTGGTTCGAGAACAGATTCTCCTGCCAGTAGTTGGGCGAACGCCGATCCATCGTGAACCGGCCTTCGAGAATCAGGGGGTGTCCGCGGAGATATCCCGTCAGCGCCAGGTGGGCGCCGATGGTGAGGTCTCCGCCTCTGTATCCCGACGGGTAGAACTTGAGGTTCGCGTCCCAGTCGACATATTTCTTTATCTTTCCTCCGACGGAACCGTATGCGAAATAGCTGGTCTTGTTGACCTTCGTATACTTTCCCGTCTGGTAATCCCTCATTTCGAATTGCGAGTAGGTATGCATGTCGATACCGATGCCTGCATCAATCGTGCCTACCACGCCGTTACGATCCCAGGGCTGCGCCTGCACGAAGAAGCGGTTCGAAATCACCCGCTCGTAGATCGAGTCGCGCGTCTGGTCGGGGTTGATATACCAGTTCTGGTAGTAGTCCAGCGTATCGGGCACGAAATTGCCCTGCTCGTCCCGGTGCGCCCTTTCGTCGATATACCGCGCATATTTGTCCGAATAGACCTTGCTCCACGAACTGTACTGGAACGAATGGCCGATATAGACCGCCGACAGGTCGGCGAGCGAAAAGTCATTCTCCGTCACGCGCTGCAACGGCAGGGCATAGGACTGCGTGATGAAGAAGGCATTGTTGCGGTAGGTGTTCTGCGCCTCGGCATCCGACAGCTTCATGGGCACGCCCGAAGGCATCTGGAACGTCGTATCGGCGATGGCCCACGTCCCGACCACGCCGCCGTTCTCCTGCTGCTCGATGTGGTTGTTGTAATAGGCCGCATGCACCGAATAGCGCTTGCCCGTATGGCTGAAGGCGACCGACAGGTTGTGGTTCTTCGTCCGTGACCAGACATATTGTCCGCGCGTTCCCCGTGCCTTGTAGTCGACGTTGAACCCGGTCGTGGGCGAAATATTCTGCGCGTGCATGATATTGAAGTTCTCCTCCCGGAAACGCTTCTGCCCCGACTCGAGGTACGTCATGCGGATGATGGGCTTCTTCGTATTGTAGAACGGAACGTTCTCCATGTCGTACGTATACGCATAGTAGGGGCTCGCAAAACTGAAATCAAAGAACTGCGGCCGCCGGAAATAGTTCATCGGCAGCGATGTCTGCCCGAGGGCGCCCTGCGCGATGTCGCCCACCTCTTCGCGGAAGAAGGGGTAGTCGATCCGCCAGTCGGTGAGCGTCGTGTCGAGCGGGCTTATCTCCACGCGGTTGTAGTCGCGCTTGACGCTCCAGCGAAAATTGTTCAGGGCGCGGATCGAATCGCTGAAAAAATACGATTCGAGCGGCTTGCGGATCCGGCGTTCCTTCTTGGTCGTATCCTGCGGCTGGCCGTCCTGGCCCTCCTCTCCCTCCTCGCCGGTCTGCTCGTAAGGGTTTGTACCGTAAAGGTTCCCCGTCTCCCCGCGCTGCTGGGCACGCTGCAGCGTCCTGGCGTTGAAACCCTGCGAACGTACGATGCCGGGCGCTGTAAGGAACAGACCGAGCAAAGCTGCCAGCAATATTCTATTCGTCAACCTCGACATGGAACGTAAATCCGGGGCAAATATAATTAAAAAATTTTAAATATACAACTATTTCTCAGGGCAAGCCGCTGAGCCAGGCTTCTTTAGCGACATACCCCATCCCACGGCCGATATGGCGATGTAGAGCAGAATGACAATGGGGACAGCCGGGATACCCAAGGCGACCAACAGAACAACAGCCAGGGCAATAAAGATATAACGGATCTCGTTGCCTTTAAAAGCAAAACTCTGAAACTTGAAGGCGAACATCCGAACAGGCGAAATAAGCAGCCACGACATGGCCGGCACCATCAGCAGCACCCAGCCCCCTTGGTTGAAACCCGTCTTGGCGTCCATCCAGCCCAGCGCAACGAAAAACAGCGCATTGGCAGGAGTCGGAAGGCCGCAGAACTCGGTATGCTGCGTCTCGTCGATATTGAATTTCGCCAGCCGCAGCGCCGAGAAGGCCGCCACCGCGAAACAAAGTGCGCTGCCGCCGTAGCGCAGCCATGCCTCGGCATCCGCAGGCAGGGAATTGTTCCACAGGACGAAAAGCACGGCCGACGGGGCGAAGCCGAACGAGACCATGTCGGACAACGAGTCCAGTTGTACGCCGATGGCGGAAGGGCATTTGAGCAGCCGGGCCACGAAACCGTCGGAATAGTCGAAAACACCGGCGGCGATCGTGAGCCAGAAAGCCAGCGCCAGATCGCCGTAAACCAGTGCCGAAACCACCGCGAACGAGCCGCAAAGCAGGCTCGCAAGGGTCAGCAGGTTGGGTATGGTGAACAGTCTTATCTTCATCGGGAGTACAAAAATATTATTCCTGCAATAGGCGGCAAAGTTACAAAATATTTTTATCTTTGTCTCACTTAATTCCATATTATAACTTATGGCAAGCAATAAATATTGTGTCATCATGGCCGGCGGCATCGGATCGCGTTTCTGGCCCAAGAGCCGGCAGTCGATGCCAAAACAGTTCCTCGACATCCTGGGAACCGGAAAATCGTTTATCCGCCATACCTACGAGCGCTTCGCAAAAATCGTCCCCGCCGGGAATTTCCTCGTCGTGACGAACCACAAATACAAGGATCTGGTATTGCAGCACATCCCCGAAATCGGGGAGAAACAGGTGCTCTGCGAGCCGATCGGCCGCAATACGGCCCCCTGCATCGCCTATGCGGCCTATACGCTGCTCAGGGAGAACCCCGACGCCGAAATGATCGTCACGCCGTCGGATCACCTGATCCTCAACGAGGACGATTTCCGCACGATCATCGGCGAGTGCCTCGAATTCGCCGACCGGCACGACGCACTGCTGACCGTGGGCATCAAACCCACACGCCCCGATACGGGTTACGGCTACATCCAGGTTTCGGACGACCACACCATCAGCAAAGTCAAGTGCTTCACCGAAAAGCCCGACCTCGAGCTGGCACAGACCTTCCTCCAGACCGGCGAGTTCTACTGGAATTCGGGGATCTTCATCTGGAAGGTGCAGGCCATCGTCGAGGCCTTCCGCAAATACCTGCCCGAGCACCATGCCATGTTCAGCGGCGTGATGAAGGCGCTGGGCACCGATGCCGAGAAGACCACCGTGGAGATCGTCTTCTCGGAGTGCCGCGCCATCTCGATCGACTACGGCATCATGGAAAAGGCCGACAACGTCTATGTCCGCTGCGGCGACTTCGGGTGGAGCGACGTCGGCACATGGGGCTCGGTCTACCAGCACGCCCGCAAAGACCGCTACGCCAACGCCGTCCCCGAAGAGGGGTGCTACCTCTACGACACGCGCAGCAGCATCGTCTCACTGCCCAGGGGCAAGGTGGCGGTCATCAGCGGCCTGAAGGAATACATCGTCGTGGACACCGACGACGTATTGATGATATGCCCCCGCGCCGAAGAACAGAACATCAAGAAATTCATCGACGAAGTAAAGTTCCACAACGGAGACAAACACATCTGACACCTATGAAACGCATGCCGTTCCATACCACAGCCTTGCTGCGACGATTCGCTGCGGGCTGTTTTTTAGTGGCGGGGATGCTTTCGTGCTCCGCGCCGCAGGCCACCTTCACCAACCCGCTGCGCGACGGCGCCGACCCGTGGATCACCAAATACGACGGACGCTATTACACCTGCTTCAAATCGGGACGCGGCATCGCCGTGACCGAATCGGACGACATGACGCGTTTCGAACGCGAGCGCGTCGTCTGGCAGCCTGCCGACAGCGGGGCGTGGAACAGTTTCAACATCTGGGCGCCCGAGCTACACCGCCTCCGCGGCAAATGGTACATCTACTACGCCGCGGCACCCGTCCCCGGCAGTCCCTTCACGGGACAGCGCACCGGCGTGCTGGAATGCGACACGCCGCTGGGCGACTACCGCGACCGCGGCATGCTCTATACGGGCGACGACCCCGACGGCAAGACGGACAACATCTGGGCCATCGACATGACGATCTTCGAACACCGGGGAGAACTCTATGCCGTATGGTCCGGCTGGGAGCGCCAGCGCGACACCGACGCCACCGACCAGCTGCTCTACATCGCCCGCATGGAATCGCCCACACGGATCGGGCCGCGCATCCTGCTGTCGCGGCCCGACCAGCCGTGGGAACAGGGCGACCACATCTCCCTGCAGGAAGGCCCGTCGGCATTGCGGCACGGCGACGACCTGTTCATCGTCTACTCCACGCGCGGCTCGTGGTCGCGCCACTACAAGCTCGGGCAACTGCGCCTGCGTACCCCCGACAGCGACCCGCTGGATCCCGCATCATGGATCAAGAGCGGCCCCGTCTTCACCGGCAACGACCGCATACACGGCGTCGGCCACGCCAGTTTCACCACCTCGCCCGACGGGCGCGAACACTGGATCTATTACCACTCAAAAAAAGATACGGTACACAACTGGGGGCGCGACGTGCGCCTGCAACGCTTCGACTTCGACGCCGCGGGCAACCCCCGCTTCGGGCAACCCGCAGAGCCGGGGCCCTACCCCATGCCCTCGGGAACCCCCATACACGCGAACTGACATGTCCGAACTATACGATATTTTCCGGGAACACCCGCACATCTCCACCGACACGCGCGACATCGGGGCTGATTCCATCTTCTTCGCCCTGCGCGGCGCGACGTTCGACGGCAACCGCTTCGCGGCGGAGGCGCTGGAAAAAGGCGCGGCCTATGCCGTCGTGGACGACCCGGCAGCCGTCACCGACGACCGTATGGTGCTGGTCGGCGACACGCTCGGGGCATTGCAGGAGCTGGCACGCGAACACCGCCGCCGGCTGGCGATCCCGATACTCGCCATATCGGGCAGCAATGGCAAGACCACGACCAAGGAGCTGGTGAGCCGCGTGCTGGCCGAACGCTTCGAGGTCTACGCCACGCGCGGTAACCTCAACAACCACATCGGCGTGCCGCTCACACTGCTCGCCATGACCCGCGACACACGGTTCGGCGTGGTCGAGATGGGAGCCAGCGCCTGCGGCGAAATCGCCCTGCTGGCCTCGATCGCCGAGCCCAACTACGGCATCCTGACCAACATCGGCCGTGCACACCTCGCAGGCTTCGGCGGTCCGGAGGGGGTGCGCCGCGGCAAGGGCGAACTGTTCGACTACCTGGCCGCGAACGGCGGCCGCGCCTTCGTACCCCGCGAGGACGAGACACTGACGAACATGGCCGCCGAACGCGACGGGCTGGCCGTGGAATATTACAGCGTCACGCTGGCCGAGGGCCTCGAAAACCACCTCGAAGGGCATTACAACCGGTTCAATATCGCCGCAGCCGTGGCCGTCGGACGTTATTTCGACGTCGCCGACGAGCGTATCCGCCATGCTGTCGGCAGCTATGTCCCCGACAACAACCGCTCGCAGCGCACCGAGACGGGGCGCAACACCCTCATCATGGACTGTTACAACGCCAACCCCTCGAGTATGCGGGCATCGGTCGCGAATTTCCTCGCCGAGCCGCCCGGCGCGCGTACCCGCCGCCTGCTGATCCTGGGCGATATGCTCGAACTGGGCGCCTGGTCCGAGCAGGAACACGCCGCTGTCATCCGCCTCGCAGCGCAGGCTCCGCAGACAGAAGTGATGCTCGTCGGCACGGAATTCGCCAGGGCCCATGCCGGCATGGAACCGCAACCCGCCCGGATCACGCTCTTCGCCGACCGGGAACACCTCATCGCAGCGCTCCGCGCACACCCCGTAGACAACGCGCTGGTGCTTATCAAGGGTTCGCGCGGCATCGGACTGGAAAAGGCGGTCGGGGAGCTGTAACCCCGCCGCCACGACCCGCCGGACACAGGCCCGGCACCGACCCGGCACAGGCACGATACGCAGGAACAAAACGCCGGCAAACAGACCGGAACGACACGCCGCACAGGCAAAAAAACACCGACCGAGAACAACCTGAAACCCATAAGCCATGAAACACCTGCTGACAGCCATCCTCCTGCTGGTCTTCGCGCATACCGCCGCCGGCGAAAGGAACGTCTCGCTCGAACGCGATTTCGGAACGCTTTACGGCACGCTGCTCACCCCCGATGCAGGTACGGAAACCGTGGCCGTCATCATCGCCGGTTCGGGGCCCACTCCGCGCAACGGCAATGTAAACAGCTATCTCTACCTGGCGCAGGCGCTCGAAAAGGCAGGCATCGCCTCGCTGCGCTACGACAAACGCAGCATCGGTGCGAGCCGGTTCACGGAGCCGGAAAAAATGGCCGACGCCGTACTGGGGGATTTCATCGGCGACGCCGCGGCATGGGCCGACTACCTTGCCGGCGAGGGCTTCCGCCGTGTCATACTGATCGGCCACAGCGAAGGGGCGCTGATCGCCTTCTGCGCGGCGCAACAGACCCCGAAGGTCGCTGCCGTCATCTCGGTGGCCGGCGCCGGCTACCCGCTCGACGAGATACTCCAGCTGCAATTGGCCTCACAACTCCTGCCCGACAACATGGATCTGCTCTTGCAGGCCAACGCGATCACCGCCTCCCTGAAACGGGGCGAACGGGTCGAATCCTGCCCGCCGCAGCTCGAAGCGCTGTTCCACCCTTCGGTACAGACGTTCTGGATCTCCAGCCTGCGCTACGACCCGCGCGAGGAGATCCGCAAGGTGCGGGTTCCGATCCTCGTCGTGGGCGGGGACAACGACCTGCAGGTGCCGCCCGGCAATGCCGAGGCGCTGGCGAAGGCACAGCCCCGGGCCCGGAAGGCAATCATCGCAGGGATGACCCACCCGCTCAAAAAATGCACGGGACGCACGCGCATCGACCAGATGGGAGCCTACGGCGACAGCACGCTGCCGATCGACCCCGACCTCGTGGCCGTCGTTACGGAATTCATCCGGGGTCTCTGAATTTTCCCTGCCGGAAAGACAAAACCGGATTATTTTTTTAATTTTGTATAAACCGATTCCGAACCAAACGACATACCGAACCATGAAACTCCTGATCAGCATCGAATACCGTACCCGCTGGGGCGAACAGCTCGTCATGCGGATCGGCAAACGGCGCATTGCGCTGCAATACGCCGACGGAGGCATCTGGACAGGCGCCATCGACCGCTATACCCAGAGGGATGATACCGAATACCGCTATGAAATCGAACGCGACGGCACATGCATCCGCAACGAATGGCGGCCGCACACGCTGCGGCTCCCGTCCCGGGAGGGGGTGCGCACGCTGCGCATCCGCGACCGCTGGCAGGAGATGCCCTCCGACACGCCGTTCTACTCCTCGGCATTCACCCGGGGCATCTTCGGCCGCGGGAAAACCGGCAATCCGAAGAAAACGGCCGGCAACATCACGCTGCGCGTCGTGCTGCCCACCCTGCGGCCGGACGAAACGCTCGCCGTCGCCGGCAGCGGCCGTGAACTGGGCGACTGGAAACGGATCGTCCCGATGGACGACAGCCGCTTCCCGGAATGGGAACTCACGCTGCATACCGCACACCGGTTCGAATACAAATTCCTGATCGCCGACCGCAAGACCCTCACCCCCATCCTGTGGGAGGAGGGTGCCAACCGCACCTGGGGCGAGCTGCCCGGCGCCGGCGAACACGCCCTCGACGCCGCGGCGTACCCGCGGTTCCCCGAGCGCAGGTGGCGGGGCGCCGGGACGGCGATCCCGGTCTTCTCGCTCCGTACGGAAGAGGATTTCGGCGTCGGCGAGTTCTACGACCTGAAACGGCTCATCGACTGGGCGGCCGCCACCGGGCAGCGCGTCATCCAGGTACTGCCGATCAACGATACCACCATGACCGGCACATGGGAAGACTCCTACCCCTACAACGCCAATTCGACCTTCGCCCTGCACCCGCAGTTCATCCGGCTGCCGGCCGCGGGCGTCGTGGAGGACGACGAGTACCGCACCCTGCGCAACGAACTGAACGCCCTCCCCGAAATAGACTACGAACGGGTTAACCGACACAAACTGCGGCTGCTCCGCCGGGCGTTCGAACGCCACGGAACCCGCACTGCAGCACGCCGCGACTACAAGGACTTCATCGCCGCCAACAGACACTGGCTCATCCCCTATGCCGCCTTCTGCACGCTGCGCGACGAAACGGGCACGCCCGACTTTACCCGCTGGGGCGGCTTCGCCCGCTATGACCGCAAAGCCGTCGACGCCTACTGCCGCAGCCACAGCCGCGACATCGCATTCCACTGCTATGTCCAATACCACCTGCATACGCAGTTGTCCGAGGTCTGCGCCTACGCCCGCGACCACGGCATCGTCCTCAAGGGCGACCTGCCCATCGGCATCAGCCGCACGAGCGTCGACGCATGGCTCTACCCGCACCTGTTCCACATGGACTCGCAGGCCGGGGCTCCGCCCGACGCATTCTCGGCCGTCGGGCAGAACTGGGGATTCCCGACTTACAACTGGGAACGCATGGCACGCGACGGCTACGCCTGGTGGCGGGCACGCATGGCCAAGATGGCCGAATACTTCGACGCCTTCCGCATCGACCACATCCTCGGGTTCTTCCGCATCTGGGAGATTCCCACGCATGCCGTACACGGGTTGCTGGGCTATTTCAATCCCGCCCTGCCCTATTCCGCAGATGAACTGCGCGGCATGGGCTTCGACACGCAGGACGGACGCTACACCACCCCGGCGCCCGACGGACACATGCTCGGGGAACTGTTCGGCGACTTGGCCGGCGAAGTCCGCGCCACCTGCATGAGGGGCGGTTACTGCCCGCCTATGCCACCCAGCGCAAGGTCGCAGCCCGCTTCCCGGGCGACGACGAACGCCAGACCCGGCTGCGGGAAGGGCTCATGGCATTGCTCGACGACGTGCTCTTCATCGAAGACCCGCGCCGCAAGGGCTATTTCCACCCCCGCATCGCCCCCCACTCGACGCACGCCTACCGCCGGCTCGACGGGGAGCGCCGTGCAGCCTTCGACCGGCTCTATACCGACTTCTTCTACCACCGGCACAACCGTTTCTGGCAGGAATCCGCCCTGCGCAAGCTCCCGGTGCTCCTCTCGGCGACCGAGATGCTGACCTGCGGCGAAGACCTGGGCATGATTCCCGACAGCGTCCCCGAGACGATGCACGAACTGCAAATCCTCTCGCTCGAAATCCAGCGCATGCCCAAGACGCCGGGGGAACTCTTCGCCGACCCGGCGCACTACCCCTATTTCTCGGTCTGCACCACTTCGACGCACGACATGAACCCGCTGCGGGCATGGTGGGAGGAAGACCGCGAACTCACGGCGCGCTTCTACCACGAAGCACTCGGCATCGGGGGCGACGTTCCCTATTTCTGCGAGCCGTGGATATGCCGGCGCATCCTCGACATGCACCTCAATTCCCCGGCGATGCTCACCATCCTGCCGTTACAGGACTGGCTTTCGACCGACGGGGAGCTGCGCTACCCCGACCCGGCCAAGGAACGCATCAACGTCCCGTCCATCCCCCGCTACCACTGGCGCTACCGGATGCACCTCCCGCTCGAGGAGTTGCTCCGCAAGGAGACCTTCAACGAATCGCTGCACGACATGATCGCCTGCAGCGGGCGCCGCTGACGGGCGTACTGCGGCACCGCCGCTCCCGGCTACAAAAAAGGGGTACTCCGATGGGTACCCCTTTTTATCATGCAGCCGCGACGAAGGCTCAGCCATTCCCCTCCAACCACTTCAGGAAGTCGTCGACCCGCGACCGGCTCACCACCATCTCGAACTCAGGACGCGGACGTGCCGTGATCTTCAGCCGGTTGCCCAGATATTTCACGATGCTGACGATCGCCGGCATGGCGATGATGCAACTGCGCGATATGCGGAAAAACCGCCCGGGATCCAGTTCGTCCGAAAGGACGTCGAGCGACTGATCCACAACATAGCGGTTGTTATCGCTCGTGACAAGGTAGGTGTTTTTCTCTTCCGAGTAGAAATAGGCGATGTCGGTGGTTTGTACCGGAACGATCCGGTCGTTGAAACGCACGACATAGCGCTGTTTGTATTCGCGCGGGCTGCGGATCGCGTTCAGCAATACGTCGGGGTCGATACCCCCGCTCCGCACCCGGCAGCGCTCCACGGCACGCCGCAGCGCCGCGGGGTCGATCGGTTTGAGCAGGTAGTCGATGCTGTTGACCTCGAACGCCCGCACGGCGTAATTGTCATATGCGGTGGTCATGATGACCCGCGCCGTCACATCCGCCTGGCGGAATATCTCGAAGCAATCCCCGTCGGAGAGCTCCACGTCCATGAAAATCACATCGGCACTGTTCCCCGGCGTGCGCAGCCAGAGCACCGTCTCCCTGACCGAGCCGGTCGTCCCGACGATCCGTACGTCGGGAAAATGCTGGGTCAGCGCTCGCGCCAGGTTTGCCTGGGCCATCATTTCGTCTTCTACGATCAGTACGTTCATATTACAGCAACGGTAAGGTGACACAATATTCGGTATCGGTACGGCGTATCCCGATCGGGATGCCCGACAGGTCGAGGTATTGCTGGCGGATGTAGTTCAGCCCCACACGGGTCGAGGTAGTGCCGGATACCTTCAGCTGAAGGTTGTTCGACACCGTCACGGCTCCGGCCCCGGCGACGATGCGGATCACCAGCGGCCGGTCGGCCCCCACCGAGTTATGCTTGATGGCGTTTTCGATCAGCAGCTGCACCGAGCAGGGCAGGACATGGCGGTTCATGGCCTCGTCCGGAATGTCGGTCTCCACGCGAAACCCCTCGGGGAAACGCACCTGCAACAAGTCGACGTACATCCCCACGAAAGCCATCTCCTCGCGCAGGCGCACGAGCGTCTCCTCCTCGTTCTGGAGCATGTAACGGTAGATGCCCGCCAGTTTATGGATGTAGGCGCTGGCCTGCTCCGTGCGCTGCTCGCAGACCAGGCAGTCGAGGATATTGAGCGAGTTGAACAGGAAATGGGGGTTGACCTGCTGTTTGAGTTTCATGTAACGGAACTGCGCCTGGTGCGCCTTGCCGCGCTCGGCACGCAGCACGGCACGCGCGACTAGGGCGTAATCGACCATAAATACGACCGAATAGAGGGTCACCTCGACCAGCAGGGTGACGATCCACAGTTGCAGGAACTCCCGTGCGGAGAACGAGCGGTCGAAGGCGAACGGCAGGTGCAACCCCGTAATGAGCGCCACGCAGGCCGACGTGAACAGCACGAACAGGAGGAACGCCGCGATTTCGGCGATCAGACCGTGCCGGGTTTCACGCCTGCGCGTATGCCGGACATAGATGATATTGACGCACAGCAGGATAATCAGTGCCGCGGAGTTCGAAGCCAGCAAGTCGGCCATGTGGTAAAGGCGGTCTGTGGAGAAGGAAGGCGATGAGAAGAGCTCGACATAGGCCAGCCTCAGCACGAAAATCACCCCCACGGCCAGCAGCAGCAACCCGATGCGGGGCGTCCAGGCCGAGGAGCGGCTCGCCGTGTCGTCGCCGCGGCGGAACAACTTGGTGAACCACACGATGCTCCAGCCCAGAATCTCGGTGGTTATGAAGGTCGAGACGGCATGCACCACGGGCGGGGCGTGCAATAACAGCTCGATCAGCTGCGCACCGCCCGTACCCAGTAGGTAGCCGATCACGTTGACGACGATCACGCTGGCAGCGGTGAACTCCACGTTCAGGCCCCGTTTTAGGCAGATCAGCACGATCAGCACGATCGTCAGCAGCGTCAGCACCAACTCGTCGTTGATCCCCGCCAGATGGCATGAAAGGGCGACCACGGCATGGAGCACGGCGAACAGGTGGATAATTCCGGACACTTTGAGCGATCGCATATAGGCTGACTGAGGCTGTATTAAAGTATATACGGGTTTTGTTTATTTATGAATAAAGGTAGTGTTTTTCCGCGGAAATTCCAAATCGTCCCCCGCGGGCTACCGTTCGTCGCAAAAATCCGCCCGTTCATCCGGCTGAACCTTCCGTTCGTCGCCCTGCGGTTCGCCGTCCGGATTTTTTTATTAAAATTTGTATAACCTGAAAACCAACCGAAAAACCGAAATGACCAAGCCTAAACTCTCATTTTGGCAGATTTGGAACCTCAGCTTCGGCTTCCTCGGCGTGCAGATCGGATATTCGCTCCAGAATTCCAACACGTCGAGCATCTTCGAATCGCTGGGGGCAGATGTCAGCCACCTGAGCTACTTCTGGCTGGCGGCACCGCTGGCCGGCATGATCGTCCAGCCCATCGTGGGGCTTTTTTCCGACGGCACCTGGACGCGCTGGGGCCGCCGCATCCCCTACATCCTGGGCGGGTCGCTGATCTCGGCGCTGGCGCTGGTGCTCATGCCCAACTGCCCCAAACTGCTCGCCTTCGCCCCGCTCGCCATGGGGGCTTTCATCCTGCTGTTCATGGATTTGTCGTTCAACGTCACGATGCAGCCCTTCCGGGCGCTGGTGGCCGACATGCTCGACGATTCGCAGAAGACACAGGGCTACGTGGTACAAACCTTCCTGATAAACCTCGGTGCGGTCGTCGGCGCTATCCTGCCGCTCGTCATGACATGGCTCGGCGTGTCGGACGAGGCCGCTCCGGGGCATGTTTCGCCGCACATCGCCTACTCCTACTATGCCGGGGGCGCGATCCTGCTGCTCACGGTGCTCGTCACCTCGTTCAAGACACGGGAATATCCGCCCGGGGAGTTCGCCCGCTACAACAACCTCTCCGAGGAGGACGCCAAACCGGTGAGCTTCGTCGGCCTCATGCGCAACGTCCCCGGCGTGATGGTGCGGCTGGGCGTCACGCAGTTCTTCTCGTGGGCGGCGCTCTTCCTGATGTGGACTTACCTCAAACCCGCCATCACGGGTGTAGTCACCGACCATGCCACGGGCGAAGTGCTCTCGGCCGGCGCCACGCAGACATGGGTCGGCGTGCTCAACGGCACCTACCCCATCCCCGCCTGCATCGCCGCCCTGTTCCTCGGGCGCGTCGCCGCGCGCTACGGCAACAAACCCGTCTACGCGGCCTGCCTGCTCGCCGGGGCGCTGGGCTTAGCGGGGTTGTGCCTGCTGCACGACCAGTACGCGCTGATGCTCCCGATGGTGGGGATCGGCATCGCCTGGGCGGGCATCCTCGCCATGCCCTACGCCATCCTGTCGCGCGCAGTCGAGCCACGCCGCATGGGCGTATACATGGGTATCTTCAATTTCACGATCACCGTCCCCCAGATCGTCATCGGACTGACCGGCGGTGCCATCGTCAAGTACTGCTTCGCCTCCGACGCGGCCGACATGCTGGCGCTCGCCGGGGTCTTCATGCTGCTGGCCGCCGTGTCGGTCTTCCTGGTCAAAGAACACAAGGCCCAATGACCTACAATCCATAAAATCAACTTATAAACTAACCAAAATTCTTATGAAACGATTTTTAACTATGTGTGCGGGTATCTTGCTCATATGTCAATTTACCCCCCCCCTCACGCTGGCGCAAAACGCTGGTTATGAGGTTAAAGGCGTAGTTGTCGACAAGTCCGGAATGCCGATCCTGGGCGCTACCGTCGTCGAAAAGGGCACGACCAACGGCGTCTCGACGGGCATCGACGGCGACTATGCCATCCGCGCCGCCGGCCCCGAATCGGTCATCGAAGTCAGCTATGTCGGTTACAAGACCGTCAGCCTGGTGGCCAGTTCGTCGCTGCTGGCACACCTCACGCTCGAAGAGGATGCCATGGGCATCGACGACGTGGTGGTGATCGGCTACGGTTCGGTCAAGAAGAACGACATGACCGGTTCGGTCGTGGCAATCAAGGCCGAAGAGTTCAACCGCGGAGCCGTGGTCTCCACGCAGGACATGCTCAAGGGCAAGGTTCCGGGCGTACACATCATCCCCGGCGACGGCGGCCCCGGATCGAGCGCCACCATCCGCGTGCGCGGTGCGGCTTCGCTCAACGCCTCGAACGACCCGCTGATCGTGATCGACGGGGTACCCATCGCAGTCGACGGCGGCAAGGGTATGGCCAACCCGCTGGAGACGATCAACCCCAACGACATCGAATCCTTCACCGTGCTCAAGGACGCTTCGGCGGCGGCCATCTACGGTTCGCGTGCTTCGAACGGCGTCATCCTCGTCACCACCAAGAAGGGGCGCGGCAACACGCCCCGCGTATCGTACAGCGGCAGCGTGAGCGTCCAGACCAACTCCGACGAGCTGCCCGTGATGTCCCCCGGCGAGTTCCGCACCTACATCGACCAGGTGTATCCCGCAGGTACGACCACGGGCGACAAGGTACAGTCGATGCTCGGCGACAAGAACACCAACTGGCAGGATCTGGTCTTCCGCACCGCCATTTCGCATGACCACAACGTCAGCCTGATCGGCAACATCAACGACCGCATGCCCTACCGTGCATCGGTGGGCTACACCAACCAGCAGGGTACGCTCGAAACGTCGAAATACGAACGCGGGACGCTCGACCTGAGCCTCTCGCCCAACTTCTTCGACAAGCACCTCACGGTCAACCTCAACGCCAAGGGCGTCGTCACGTCGCAGCGCTACGCTTCGGGCGGCGTGGTGGGTTCGGCTGCCTTCTTCAACCCCACGATCGACCCCTACTTCCGCAACGACGACGGCTCGATCGACTACACGACCACCAACGGATACTGGAACTACGGATCGGGCCGCGGCGAGGACTTCACGCCCAACACCCTGCTGGGTGCGGGCCCGCTCTCGCAGCTCTACGACCGCGACAATACGGCGCGTGCCAAGCGTTTCATCGGCAACGCCCAGATCGACTATAAGGTTCACGGCTTCGAAGCGCTGCGTTTCAACCTCAACCTCGGCCTCGACGTATCGAGCGCCAAGACCTACGACGGCGTGAACCCCGGCTCGTTCCAGGCATACACCGACACCGAGGCCCGCGGCTGGGGACAGTATTCGTGGACGACGAACTTCCGCCGCAACCAGCTGCTCGAATTCTACGCCAACTTCAACAAGGAGTGGGGCATCCACCACCTCGACGTGATGGCCGGTTATTCGTGGCAGCATTTCTACAGCTCCGACCACTCGGTATCCTATTTCAACGAGACGCACGAGCAGAAGGGCGAGGATTCGCGCTACCCGTTCAACCGCCAGGAGAACTACCTGCTCTCGTTCTACGGACGCCTGAACTATTCGATCGCCTCGAAATACCTCTTCACCTTCACGCTGCGCGACGACGCCTCTTCGCGTTTCTCGAAGGATACCCGCTGGGGCCTCTTCCCTTCGGGCGCCTTTGCGTGGAACATCGCCGAGGAGAATTTCCTGAAGGATTCGCGTGCCGTCTCGGCCCTCAAGCTGCGCGTCGGCGTCGGACAGACCGGCCAGCAGGAGATCGGTTCCAACTACCCCTACCTGGCGCGTTACTACATGTCGACCGACGTCTACAAGACCTACTACATGGGCAGCGCCGGCCACATGTTCTACCTCACGCCGGGCGCCTACGACCCCAACATCAAATGGGAGACCACGACGACCTACAACGTCGGACTCGACTTCGGGTTCCTCGGCGGCCGCATCAACGGTAGCGTCGACTGGTACCTGCGCCAGACGGACGACCTTCTGAACAGCGTCATCACCCCCATGGGCTCGAACTTCGGCAACACGGTGCTCACCAACATTGGCTCGATGGAGAACAAGGGCGTGGAATTCAACCTGAATTTCATCCCCGTGCAGACCAAGGACTGGAACCTCACGGTCGGCTTCAACGGCACGTTCCAACACACCGAGTTCACCAAGCTCAACAACACCGACGACCCCGACTACAACATCCAGACGGGAAGCATCACCAAGGGCACGGGTAACCTGCTCCAGATCCACAAGGTAGGCTATGCGCCCTACACTTTCTACTGTTTCCAGCAGGTATACGACCAGGACGGCAATCCGATCCAGAACGCGCTGGTCGACCGTGACAAGGACGGCAAGATCACACAGGCCGACCGTTACGTGACCGACAAGAGCCCCAACCCCGACTTCTTCTACGGCATCAGCCTCAAGCTGAGCTACAAGAACTGGGACTTCGGCTTCAACGGCCACGGTTCGGCGGGCAACTGGGTCTTCAACGACTTCGCCTCGGCCAACTCGACGTCCAACATCGACATCAACGCCGGCAACCTGCCCAACTTCGCACGGCTGGTCAAGAAGACCGGCTTTACGAAGGCCAACAGCGGCGAGCAGTGGTATTCGGACATGTTCCTCGAAAACGCCTCGTTCTTCCGCATGGACGACATCAACCTCGGCTACACGTTCAACAAGATCGGCAACTGGAAGGGTTCGATGCGCGTCGCCTTCGGCGTGCAGAACGTATTCGTCATCACCGATTACAGCGGCGTAGACCCCGAAATACCGGGTGTCAACGGCATCGACGGCTCGATCTGGCCGCGCCCGCGCACCTATTCGCTGCGTCTGAATGTAAACTTCTAAAAACGAACGAACCATGAAAATCGACATAAAACATTTCGCCTTGGCGGCGGCAGGCGCAACGATGCTGCTCACTTCGTGCATCGGGGATCTCGACACCCTGCCCCTCAACCCGTCCGACTCGACCTCGGAGACCGTCTACGGGAAAGACGAGAACGGCTACCTGGCCGGGCTCACCAAACTCTATTTCAATTTCGTCTCGAACGACACCACCGACCTGCAGGTCAGCGACGGCGGCGCCTCGGAGCTCATCCGCGCATTCTGGACGATCCAGGAGGTTACGGCCGACGCCTGCAAATGCGCCTGGGAGAACGACGCCTGGGTACGCGCCATGAATACCGACACGTGGTCCGACGCCGACAACGACGCGACCTACGCCGTCTACGTACGTACGTTGCAGGGCATCGCCTACGTGAACGAGTACCTGCGCCAGACCGCCTCGGACAAACTCTCCGACCGCGGCGTGAGCAGCGAACTGGCCGCCAGGATCCAGAGCTTCCGCGCCGAGGCCCGTTTCCTGCGCGCCTATTTCTACTGGATCGCCCTCGACGTGTTCGGCGACGTGCCGTTCACGACCGAGACCTCGCCCTTCGGCGGCGGTGTGAACCCCAAACAGGCCTCGCGCAAGGATGTCTTCGACTACTGCATCTCGGAGCTGACCGACCTGGCTTCGGACGAAAGCGCGATGCCTGCCGCACGCTCGAACTACCCGCGTGCCGACAAGGGTGCGGTCAACGGCCTGCTGGCCCGCATGTACCTCAATGCCGAGGTTTATGCCGGCACCCCGATGTGGACGGAGGCCAAATCCGCCTGCGAAGCGATCTTCGGCATGGGCTACTCGCTCTGCCCGGAGTATTCCGACCTCTTCCGCGGCGACAACGGCGAGAACGCCGACGCCCTGAAGGAGATCATCTTCGGCGTGGCATACGACGCCGAGCAGACGCAGTCCTACGGCGGCACGTCGTACCTGACGCTGGCAGCCATCGCCGCCACCGACGTGACGGCCGAACAGAAGATCAACGGCGTGAACAACGGCTGGGCCGGCATCCGCGTACCCTACGAATACGTGCAGAAATATTTCAACGCCCGCAACGCGGACTACACCACGGGCGAATATACGGTCAGTGACAAACGCGGCGGAATGTTCTACATCAAAGGCCGCCAGGAGTCGATGAACGATGCGCTCTATGTCTTCCTCAACGGGTGGACTTGCCTCAAGTTCAACAATATCCCCCACAACATGACCAACGACGAATTCCTTGCCACGGCTGCATCGAAGGCATACAGCGACATCGACTTCCCGATGATCCGCCTGGGCGAGATCTACCTGATCTACGCCGAGGCCTGCATGAACCTGGGACAGGCCAACACCGCGCTGCCGAAACTCCAGGAGCTGAGCAACCGTGCCGGGGTATCGGCCCCCTCGTCGGTCACGGCCGACTACCTACTCGAGGAGCGTGCCCGCGAGCTGATGTGGGAGGGGCACCGCCGCACCGACCTGATCCGCTACGGCAAGTTCACCACCCCGTCGTTCCTCTGGACATACAAGGGCGGCACCTTCACCGGACAGGGGTTCGATGATTACATGAAAATCTTTGCCATCCCTTCGTCGGAGCTCGCTTCCAACCCCGAACTGCACCAGAATCCCGGCTACGGAAACGCAACCGATAAATAACCAACCCTAAAAATCGTACGACTATGAAAATTACACGATATGCGATGATGCTGGCGGCTGCGACGGGACTCCTCTCCGCCTGCCAAAAGCTCGACGAGGTAAAGGCCTACGACCCCGACAAGGTCGTGGCGCCCGTGCTGCATGCGCTGCCCGGGGAGATCGTCATTACGCCCGACAACATGGGCTCGACGCAGACCTTCACCTGGGACGCCGCCGACTTCGGCGTCCGCACCCAGATCAACTACTCGATCGAAGCCTCGTACAACGACGGTGCGAAACTGGTGCTCTTCACGGGTATGAACGGCACCTCGTCGGAACAGACCTATGAAAGCCTCAACAACATCCTTGCGCTGTCCGTGGAAGACGGCGGCCTGGGGGTTCCCTCGGGCGAACCTACAGACGTGGATTTCTACATCAGCGCCACGATCGGCACCGACTTCGAGAAATTCTACTCCGCCCCCGCCACCGTCCGCATGACCGTGACAACGGCCGAGCGTACCTATCCCCAGGTCTGGGTAATCGGCGATTACTGCGGCTGGAATTTCGACAACGCACAGGGACTGTTCTGTTTCTCCGGCGACGAGGTCACCTACGAAGCTATCGTTGACTTGGGCGAAAAAGCCGCCAACGGCTTCAAACTGAGCGGCGAAGCCGGTTGGAACGATGCCTGCAACTGGGGCACCGACGGTGATGCTGCGGCTCCGGAAACGGAAGCCCCGTCGATCACGCTGATCTCCAGCGGCGGTTCCGGAAACATCATGGTCTATTCCAAGCGCTTCTACCGCTTCGTATTCGACCGTTCGACATTAACGTTAAGCAATAAGCTGTCGTTCAACTCGATGGGTATTATCGGCGATGCCACTCCGGGCGGCTGGGACACCGACACGGAGATGAATTTCGACACCCAAAAACAGCGTTTCTGGGTCGACGTCACACTGACCGCCGGGGAATTCAAATTCCGTGCGGACAACGACTGGGCGATAAACTTCGGCGGGGCGGACGGACGCCTTTCGCAGAACGGCGACAACATCAAGGCCACGGCGGGCAACTACCGCGTATACGCAACCCTGAACAACTCTGCGGAGATCACCTACGAACTCAATGCCGGCGACTACGGCACGGGCGGCGGCGAAGAACCCGACCCGGGGCCGGAAAAGGCCGACTGGTACATCCACGGCCAGACCGTCGCAACCCCCGACTGGGGCCCGACGGCCATGGAGAGCGCCAGCTCGAACATCGTGGCCTACAAGGCCGCAGGGGTCGAGGTAGCCGCCAACTCGGAATTCCTCTTCAAGAGCGGCGACGAGTCGCAGTGGATCGGGGCCGACGCCGCATTCGCCGGCAGCAGCCCCTACACCTGCACGATCGGCTCGGCCTTCAAGGTTTCCGCCGACAAGGTCAATGCCGTGATCGCCGAAGCCGGCACGTACGACTACTGGCTGCTGCCCGAGGCGGGACGCGCCTACGTGATGGCCGCAGGCGCCAAGTCCGAGCTGGTCGCCGACACATGGGGACTGGTCGGCAACATCACCGGATGGGGTGACCTGGGCGATTTCTCGATGAGCGAGGAGGGCGCCTACCTCGTTCGCAAAGGCGTAGCCCTGACCACCGCCAGCGAGTTCAAGATCCGCTTCAACAATGCCTGGGACGACTCCAAGAACTACGGCACGGCGTCGGGCGGTGCGGTCGACATCAACAAGGCGGTCGCCATCATCTCCAGCGGCGGTTCGCAGAACATGAAAGTCCAGCTCGACGGCACCTACGACATCTATTTCGACCTCGCGAATTCGCAGATATACATCATGTCCGAGGGCAAGACCCCGGCAGAGGCCGAATAACGGCCACCCTTTCACGGGACGGCACACAGAGGTTGCCGTCCCGTTTCTGGCCTGCCCGGACGGCAGGCCCCGAAACGAACTTTAACCGAGATTCCGCTATGAAAAAATTTCTTTTCCTGCTGCTGGCACTCGTACTTTCCGTATCCGTGTCGTGCAGCGACGACAAGACCGGCGATACCGGCGGCAGTATGCTCTCCGTGACCCCCACGGAGATAGAATTCGAAGCCGCAGGCGGCAGCCGGCTGCTCGACCTGCGCACCGATGCGGGCGCGTGGTCGCTGACGCAGAGCGACAATACCGCATGGTGCACACCGGCCCTCACATCGGGCAAAACCTCCACGTCGTTCGCGGTCACGGCGATCGCAAACGAGTCGTCGAAACGCTCCGCGACGCTTACCTTCACCGCCCCGGGCTGCGATCCGGTCGTCGTCACCGTGACACAGAGCGGCGATGCCTCCCAGGATTTCGAGGGTGAGCAGGTCGTCGCCCAGCCCGATGCGTGGGACAACCGCAAACGCGCCGACATAAGCTACCAGCTGCTGGTATACAGCTTCGCCGACGGCAACGGCGACAAGGTGGGCGACCTGCCGGGGCTGACCCGGCGGCTCGACTACATCGACGCACTCGGCGCCTCGGCCGTGTGGCTCTCACCGATCCATCCGGCGGCTTCGTACCACGGTTACGACGTGCTCGACTACGAGGCGGTCAACCCCGCCTTCGGGTCGGACGCCGACCTGAGGGCATTCATCGACGCGGCCCATGCCCGCGGCATCCGGGTCTACCTGGATTACGTGCTCAACCATACGGGCAAAGACCACCCGTGGTTCAAATCGGCCGCCGCGTCCGAAGGGAGCCCTTACCGTGACCGCTATATCTTCTCCGAAGACCCGCAGGCCGACATCGCGGCCGGGCGGATCGACCAGATCGCCACGGAAGGCGCCGCAGGCTACGATGCCGGACAATGGTTCTCGACCGACACGGGGGCGGGTGCCGCCGGGCGCTTCAAGTTCGTACTCGACTGGACAAATGCCGACAGCCCGACGGTGACCGTTACCGAAACGACCGACGCCGCGGACGCGGACAACACGCAGGGCGGCCCGGACGACAAGTACCTCTATTTCGGCAACGGCACGAGCAAACGCTTCTACACCAGGGGCGGCAACAGCTACGAACTGACGCTCGACTTCGATTCCGACTGGGGATTCCTCGTCCGCACCTCGACCACGTCGTGGGCCGCAGGCACCAAATACGGCGCCCCGGACAACCGGACGATCATCCGGTTCGGGGAGCCCTTCACCCTGACATCGAACCGCTCGGCCGACCCGGCCAACGTGCAGTTCTCGCTGCCGACGATGTACCATTCGCACTTCTGGACGGCGGCATTCGCCGACCTCAACTACGGCAAAGCCGCCGAGGCGGAGCAGTCCGGGGCGTTCAAGGCCGTCGCCGAAGCGGCTGACAAGTGGGTACGCATGGGCGTGGACGGGTTCCGCCTCGATGCCGTGAAGCACATCTACCACAACGCCTACAACGACGAGAACCCCACGTTCCTCAAGAAATTCTACGACCGCATGAACGAGACCTACAAGGCCGCCGGCGGAGAGGGCGATTTCTACATGGTGGGCGAGATGCTCGACGAAGCGGACAAGGCGGCACCCTATTACCGGGGGCTGCCGGCACTGTTCGAATTCACGTTCTGGTACAAGCTCAAATGGGCGCTGCAAAACGGCATCGGATGCTATTTCGTCAAGGACATCCTCGACGTGCAGCCCCTCTACGCACAGTACCGCAGCGATTACATCGAAGCCACGAAACTTTCGAACCACGACGAGGATCGCACGGGCTCCGACCTGGGGCAGTCCGTCGAAAAGATGAAGGTGGCGGCCGCCGTACTGCTCACGGCGCAGGGCGCACCCTACATTTACCAGGGCGAAGAGCTCGGGTACTGGGGCACCAAATCCAACGGCGACGAATATGTCCGCGCCCCGATCCTGTGGGACAAGGCGGGCAACGAACTGGCTTCGGGAAGCCTCTCAGGCAAGATCGACATGCAGATGCTGACCGCAGCGATCTCGGTCGAGGCGCAGGCCGACGACGACGGTTCGCTGCTCAACCTCTACCGCACGTTCGCCCGGCTGCGCAACACCTACCCCGTGCTGGCGCAGGGCAAGATGGTCAAACACCCGGTCTACAACGACGGCAACACCTCGCAGCAATCCATCGCGGCCTGGTACCGCGAGCTGGACGGCGAACGGATGCTCGTCGTGCACAACTTCGGCCGGGAGGAGCAGATACTGACCCTTACCGACCAACCGGACAAGGCCGTAGGCGTCTCAGGTGAAGTGAAGCTCCAGCGCGGCGACGCTTCGTCGAAACTGCTCATGGGTGCCTGGTCGTCGGTCGTGTTCACGCTCTAAACGACCCGCCATGAAACGGTTGCCCGCATTACTTCTCGCAATGGTACTGGTTGCCTGCGGCACACGGCCGCAGCAACCGGCCGCCCACCCCGACTGGAGTTACAACTCGGTCGTCTACGAAATGAACGTGCGCCAGTACACCCCCGAAGGGACGCTGACGGCAGCCGCACGCGAACTGCCCCGGCTCAGAGAACTGGGCGTGGACGTCGTCTGGCTGATGCCCGTCTACCCCATCGGCGTCAAGGAGCGCAAGGGAACCCTCGGCTCGTACTACGCCATCTCCGACTACGAAGCCGTCAACCCCGAATTCGGCACGCTGGAGGATTTCGACCGGTTCGTAGCCGACGCCCACAGACTCGGGCTGCGCGTAATCCTGGACTGGGTGGCCAACCACACCTCGCCCGATGCCCGCTGGATCGAGGAGCATCCGGCCGACTGGTATGTGCGCGACTCGCTGGGCAACACCATCGTGCAGTACGACTGGACGGACATCGCCAAGCTCGACTACGGCAACACGGACATGCGTGCCGCAATGGCGGCCGCCATGCGTTTCTGGCTCAACCGCGGCATCGACGGATTCCGCTGCGACATGGCGTGCGAGGTACCCATCGACTTCTGGCAGCAGACGCTGCCCGCACTGCGGAAGGAGTACCCCGGCATCTACCTGCTCGCCGAGGGCGAAGCCCCCGCATTGCACGACGGGGCGTTCGACGCCTCGTATGCGTGGGAACTGCACCACCTGCTGAACGACATCGCACAGGGACGCAAAAGCGCCGCAGACCTGCGTGCCTACGTCGCCAGAGACTCCGCTGCCATGCCGCGCGAGGCGTTCCGCCTGATGTTCACCTCGAACCACGACGAAAACTCGTGGGCCGGGACGGAATTCGAGCGCATGGGCGACGCAGCACGCGTGATGGCGTTGCTGACCTTCACGCTGCCCAACGGGCAGCCGCTCGTCTATACCGGACAGGAGATGGGGTTCGACCACCGCTTCGAGTTCTTCGAGAAAGACCCCGTACCCGCGTGGGAACATAACGGGTTTACGGATTTCTACACCGCACTGATCCGGCTGCGCCACGAGAACCCGGCGCTCGCGGCCGGAGAACGCGGCGGGCAGGCCGCATACCCGCTCGGAGAACGAACACCCGACGGCCTGATGCTGTTTTCCCGCACGGCCGGCGGCAACGAGGTGACAGTCGCTGCGAACCTCAGCGCGGAGGAGGTCGCATTCGACCTGCCGTTCGAGGGCTCGCGCCGCGAGTTCTTCACCGGGAAGGAATACACGGGCGGCACCCGCACCGTGCTTCCCGCATGGCAGTGGCTGGTCTTCGCACAAGACAGGAGATAAGGGTTGCGGACATGCGCCGGGGATGCGCGGAAACAGCGCCGGGAACCCGATAGCACCCGACGGGAATAGACAGTAAACCATCCGAGAAGCACGGGGATGCGCATGAGAAGCACAAGGATGCCCCGGGCGAAACGGGAATCGCTGGAAACCGATTTTTTGCTAACTTTACAAACGACGATATTTTGAACCGATTTTTCATGACACTCGCAGCAGCCGGACTGCTCTCCTGCACAGGGACAGGACAGTCCGCATTCGACCCCGCCTCGGTGGCAGACGCCTCGGGCGAGGTTACCCGCGTCGAACCCCTCTCGTGGTGGACGGGAATGCAGACCCCGCTCCAGTTGCTCGTCAACGGGGCCGGCATCGCGGCATACGACGTCCGCATCGAAGGCGGACAGGGCGTCGGGGTGAAGGCCCGCCACAAGGCCGACAGTCCCAATTACCTATTCGTGGACGTGAAGGTGAAACCCGACGCGGAACCGGGCACCTACTACCTCGTATTCTCGCAGGGGGAACGGCAGTTCAAGGTTCCCTATGAGATCGCGGCACGCGCCGAAGGCTCGGCCGCACGCAAGAGTTTCACCACGGCCGACATGATCTACCTCCTGATGCCCGACCGCTTCGCCAACGGCGATGCGTCGAACGACTCGACGCCCCACACGCGGGAGCGCGCCGACCGCAGCGCCTTCTTCGGCCGCCACGGGGGCGACCTGCAGGGGATGATCGACCACCTGGATTACATCGCAGGGCTGGGCGCCACGGCCGTATGGCCCACGCCGCTGCTGCTGGACGACGAACCCGAAGGTTCGTACCACGGCTACGCCTGCGGCGACTACTACCGCATAGACCCCCGGTTCGGCTCGAACGAACTGTATAGGGAGTTCGTCGGCAAAGCCCACGAGCACGGGCTGAAGGTGATTATGGACATCGTCACCAACCACTGCGGCACGGGCCACTGGTGGATGAAAGACCTACCTTTCAGGGACTGGATACACCAGTTCCCCGAATACACCGGGACGAACGTCTGCTTCTCGACGAACATGGATCCCAACGCTTCGCGCTACGACCTCGACCTGCAGGAGAGCGGCTGGTTCGTGCCGTCGATGCCCGACATGAACCTCGACAATCCCTACGTGCTGCAATATTTCAAGCAATGGGCCGTGTGGTGGATCGAGTATGCCGGCCTGGACGGGTTCCGCGTCGACACCTACCCCTACAACGAGAAGGTGCCGATGAGCGAGTGGTGCGCGGCCGTACGCAGGGAATACCCTGATTTCAACATCGTGGGCGAATGCTGGACGTCGTCGATCCCGCAACTGGCATACTGGCAGGGCGGCAATCCCAACAAGGACGGCTTCGACTCGCACCTGCCGTCGATCATGGATTTCCCGCTGCAGGAGGCCATCTGCCGGGCGCTGCCCACCGACTCGCTCCGCTGGGGCGAGGGCATGACGCGCGTCTACGACTGCCTGTCGCACGATTTCGTCTACCATGACCTGTCGAAAATGATGATCTTCGTCGCCAACCACGACACCGACCGCATCGGCGACATCGTACGCAGAAACCCCGACCGGCTGAAACTCTCGATGGCGATGCTGGCCACGATGCGCGGCATCCCGCAGATATTCTCGGGCGACGAGATGATGTTCACCTCGAAAGACCTCTCGCAGGGACACGGCGGGCTGCGCGTGGATTTCCCCGGCGGCTGGGAGGGCGACGCGGTGAACCTGTTCGACCCCGCGCAGCGCGATGCGGTACAGGCGGGGCTCTTCGACTACACGCAGCGGCTCTTCCAATGGCGCAAGTCGAAGCCCGTGATCCACAACGGCCGCACGATGCACTTCCTCTCGCGCGACAACACCTACGCCTATTTCCGTTATGACGACACCGACGCGGTATTCGTCTTCATCAACAACTCGCGGGGCAAGAAACAGGTGCCGTGGTCGCACTATGCCGAGATCGCCTCGGGGCTAAGCGACGGGCGCAACGTCCTGACGGGCGAAGCCACGGAGGTGGACGATGCCACCACGGTCGGCCCGCGGCAGGCGCTGATCGTAGAATTCAAACGTAAATAACAAGACCGAACCATGAAGAAAATATTTTTATATATCTCCGCGCTGCTGGCCGGTGCAGCCTGCACGGCACAGGAGACGCTCCTCTCGCCCGACGGCCGCCTCCGCCTGGAATTCAGCCTGGCGGATGGAGGCCGCCCCACCTATACGCTCGATTACAAGGAGCGCCCCGTGATCCTGCCCAGCGGCATGGGGCTCGAACTGCGCGGCGAAGCCCCGAAGCTGGAATTCGGAGCTGAAATCCGCAAGGGCGAACCGGGGCGCCCGGTATCGCTCTACGACGGGTTCACCCTCGGGCAGGTGGCCCGCAGCGAGTCCGACCAGACATGGCGTCCCGTATGGGGCGAGCAGGCCGAGATCCGCGACCGCTATAACGAAATGGCCGTCACGCTGCGGCAGGCCGCGACAGGCCGCGACATGACGATCCGCTTCCGGCTCTACGACGACGGGCTCGGATTCCGCTACGAATTCCCCGAACAGGAGTCGCTGACCTATTTCGTCATCGGCGAGGAGAAAACACAGTTCGCCATGACGGGCGACCACACGGCGTTCTGGATCCCGGGCGACTACGACACGCAGGAGTACGACTACACGGAGTCGAAGCTCTCGCAGATACGGGAGCTGATGCCCGGCGCCATCACGCCCAACTCGTCGCAGACGCCCTTCTCGCCCACGGGCGTACAGACGGCCCTGCAGATGAAGAGCGACGACGGGCTCTACATCAACATCCACGAAGCGGCGCTGGTCGACTATGCGTGCATGCACCTCGACCTGGACGACCGGAATTTCATCTTCACCTCGCACCTTACGCCCGACGCACAGGGGTGGAAAGGCTACATGCAGGCGCCCTGCCATACCCCGTGGCGCACGGTGACGGTCTCGGACGACGCCCGCGACATCCTCGCCTCGCATTTGATCCTGAACCTCAACGAGCCGTGCGCCTATGACGACACCTCGTGGATCAAGCCCGTGAAATACATGGGCGTATGGTGGGAAATGATCACCGGCAAGAGCGACTGGGCCTATACGCGCGACGTGCCGTCGGTACAGCTCGGCGTGACGGATTACGCCCGATGCAGGCCCAGCGGCCGCCACGGCGCCAACAACGAGAACGTGAAGCGGTACATCGACTTCGCGGCGGCACACGGGTTCGACCAGCTGCTCGTCGAAGGCTGGAACGTCGGCTGGGAGGACTGGTTCGGGCACACGAAGGATTACGTCTTCGATTTCGTGACCCCCTACCCCGATTTCGACATCGCCGCACTGAACGAATATGCGCACGGGAAAGGCATCCGGCTGATGATGCACCATGAAACGTCGGCTTCGGTGCGCAACTACGAACGCCACCTGGAAGCGGCCTACCGCCTGATGAACAAATACGGGTACAACTCGGTCAAGAGCGGGTACGTGGGCGACATCCTGCCCCGCGGCGAGCACCATTACGGGCAGTGGATGAACAACCACTACCTCTATGCCGTCCGCCGGGCCGCCGACCACAAGATCATGGTCAACGCCCACGAGGCGGTGCGCCCAACGGGCCTCTGCCGCACCTACCCCAACCTGATCGGCAACGAGTCGGCACGCGGCACGGAGTACCAGGCGTTCGGCGGCTCGAAGCCCCACCATGTGACGATCCTGCCCTTCACGCGCCTGCAGGGCGGCCCGATGGACTACACACCCGGCATCTTCGTGATGGACGTCGCGGAGGTCAACCCCGGCAACCACTCGCACGTCAACGCGACGCTCGCCAACCAGCTGGCGTTGTACGTGACGATGTACTCGCCGCTGCAGATGGCGGCAGACCTGCCCGAACACTATGAAAAATACATGGACGCGTTCCAATTCATCAAGGACGTGGCCATCGATTGGGACGAGAGCCGCTACCTGCTGGCCGAGCCGGGCGACTACATCGTCGTGGCGCGCAAGGCCAAAGGCACGGGCGAGTGGTTCGTGGGCGGCGTGACGGACGAGAACCGCCGTACGGTGACGCTCCCGTTCGACTACCTCGCCCCCGGCAAGGAGTATGTGGCGACGCTCTACGCCGATGCCCCCGATGCCGATTACCAGACCAATCCGCAGGCGTATGTCATCCGCACCGGGAAGGTCGGACAACGCACGGAACTCGACGTGGAGATGGCGCGCGGCGGAGGCTTTGCAATCTCCATACGCGAGGCAACCGACGCAGACCGCAAACTCCGCAGGCTGAAATAACGGAATTTGCCGTTCGCACGGCGATCATGCCGGGAGCCCGCACAGCCGGCGCCGGTGCAGAACCCGTCCCCCGGCACGGCCGCGGACGGCAGCAGACCGCCCGGCCTCCACTGCCAGTAGGCACGCGACACTCGGCAATGTCCGGCAGCGGCAACGGAATGCCCGCACAGCCCCCTCAAAAAATCCTTTGCCCCTTGTTCCATAGGAACAGGGGCTTTTTTATGCGTATTTTTAAATTATTTTGCTATTTTTGCCCTCGGTACCACCCAATATTCACGCTCAAAATCAAAACCATGACACTCAACGAATACCAGCAGCACGCACTCGAAACGGCAATCTATCCCGAAAATCGTCGCATCATCTACCCCACGCTCGGACTTACGGGCGAAGCGGGCGAAGTGGCCGACAAGGTCAAAAAGGTCATCCGCGACGCCCACGAGGAGTTCTCGGACGAGAAGCGGCTGGAGATCGTCAAGGAGATCGGCGACGTATTGTGGTACTGCGCGACGCTCGCCCGCGACCTGGGGTACGAACTGGACGACGTGGCGCAGATGAACGTCGACAAACTCCGCTCGCGCATGCAACGCCACATCATCTCGGGCAGCGGCGACAACCGCTAAGGACATGGAAGATTATATCTTACGGGAGATCAACAGGATCGGGGAGCTGATCGCCGCCCTGATGGCCAAAATCGGGCTGATGAGACAATCAGCCTCCCCGGAGCAGATACGGACGACGGCCAAGACGGAGCTGGCCGAGAAACTGGACATCGACATCGACACGTTGCTGGATGAGGCGGATTTCATCGGCCGGCTTACGGACGAATACGGGTTCGGCGACCAGGAACTGGACAAGTTCGCCGAACTGCTCTTCGACATGGCGGCCGCATCGGAGCAGCACGCGGAACGGCTGCGCCTCGCGGCTGCCGTCGGCGCGATATACAGTTATCTCGACGCAAAGAAAGCCCCGGCGTCGCTGAACCGCTACTACATTCTCAAAGACCTGGACAAGTACATCAAAGAACCTTAATAAATGGAACAGGAAAAACAACTTACGTCATTGCCCGAGAACGCCTACCGGGAACTCAAACCGGGCGAAGAGTACACGCCCATCATGCCCGCCTCATCGTCGCCCAGGGAGGTGACGCCCTACTCGGTCACGATGGGTATCGTCATGGCCATCGTCTTCTCGGCCGCCGCGGCCTTCCTCGGCCTGAAGGTCGGGCAGGTATTCGAAGCGGCGATCCCGATCGCCATCATCGCCGTCGGCATGGGCAACGTGATGGGTAAGAGGAACATGCTGGGACAGAACGTCATCATCCAGTCGATCGGCGCCTCGTCGGGTGTGATCGTCGCGGGTGCCATCTTCACCCTCCCGGCGCTCTACATCCTCGGGCTCGACGCGGCATTTTACCAGGTGTTCCTCTCGTCGCTCTTCGGCGGGCTGCTGGGCATCGTGCTGCTGATCCCGTTCCGCAAATATTTCGTCAAGGAGATGCACGGGAAATACCCCTTCCCCGAGGCTACGGCCACGACCGAGGTGCTGATCTCGGGCGAGAAGGGCGGCAACCAGGCCAAACTGCTGGCCGTGGCAGGTCTCATAGGCGGCCTCTACGACTTCGCGGTAGGCACGTTCGGCATGTGGACGGAGTCGGTATCGACGCGCATCTGTGCGTGGGGACAGGTGGCAGCCGACAAGTTCAAGGTGGTATTCTCGCTCAACACGTCGGCCGCCGTATTGGGCCTGGGCTACATCATCGGATTGAAATACGCCATGATCATCACGGCGGGTTCGTGCCTGGTGTGGTTCCTCGTCGTACCGCTCGTCGGGTCGCTGGCCGACACGATCGACCCGGCGGCCATGGCCTCGCTGCTGGGCGTGACGCGCGCCGACATCCTCGCCGACCCCGCCAGCATCTTCACGGCAGAAAACCTCTTCGCCTTCATCGGCAAACCGCTCGGCATCGGAGGCATCGCCATGGCGGGCATCATCGGCATCGTCAAGCAGTCGAAGATCATCCGCCAGGCCGTAGGGCTGGCCGTATCGGAACTGGGGGGGGGGCAACAAAACCGCCCCGGCTGCGGTAGAACGCACGCAGCGCGACCTGACGATGAAGCGGATCCTCACGATCCTGATCGCCACGCTCATCTCGGTCTTCGTATTCTTCCACTTCGGCCTGCTGGACGGCTGGATACAATCCGTCACGGCCATCCTGATCGTCTTCGTCATCGCGTTCCTCTTCACGACCGTGGCGGCCAACGCCATCGCCATTGTCGGCACGAACCCCGTGTCGGGCATGACGCTGATGACGCTGATCCTCTCGTCGCTGGTATTGGTGAGCGTCGGGCTGAACGGCACGACGGGCATGACGGCGGCGCTGATCATCGGCGGCGTGGTCTGCACGGCGCTCTCGATGGCCGGAGGGTTCATCACCGACCTGAAGATCGGTTACTGGCTCGGCACGACGCCCCGCAAGCAGGAGGCCTGGAAATTCCTCGGCACGTTCGTTGCTGCGGCGACCGTGGCGGGCGTGATGATCATCCTCAACAAATCGTACGGGTTCGTGGGCGAAGGCGCCCTCGTAGCCCCGCAGGCCAACGCCATGGCAGCGGTAATTCAGCCCCTGATGACGGGCGGGCAGACCCCGTGGATGCTCTACTTCTGCGGCGCGGCACTGGCGCTGGTGCTGACCTCGATCGGTGTTCCGGCCCTCGCATTCGCGCTGGGCATGTTCATCCCGATGGAGCTGAACGCACCGCTGGTCGTGGGCGGCCTGGTGGCATGGTTCGTATCGAACCGTTCGAAGGACGAGGGGCTCAACAAGGCGCGTTTCGACCGCGGAACGCTCATCGCCTCGGGCTTCATCGCCGGCGGCGCGCTGATGGGCGTGGTGAGCGCCCTGCTCAAGTTCGCCGAGGTGGACTGGTTCCTGAGCGGCTGGGCGGACTCGAACGCCGCCGAGTGGACGGGGCTGGCGATGTACCTCGTACTGATCGGCTATTTCGCATGGCACACGCTCCGGGCAAAAAAAGAGGAATAAACCATAAACAGATATTGTCATGGATTTAAAAGAAAGATTCCTGAAATACGTCTCCTACGACACCCAGTCGTCGGAGGAGAGCACGACGTTCCCTTCGACCGAAAAACAGAAAGTACTGCTGGCCGCCCTGCGCGACGAAATGGAGGCATTGGGCATGACCGAGGTCTCGATGGATCAGTACGGTTACGTGATGGGCACCGTCCCTGCGACGCCGGGTTGCGAGAATGCCCCGGTGATCGGGTTCATCGCCCATGTGGACACCTCGCCCGACATGAGCGGCAAGGACGTCAAACCCCGCGTCATCGAGGAGTACGACGGCTGCGACATCGCACTGAACGGCCAGCTGACGATGCGGGTCGCGGATTTCCCCGAGCTGGAGTTCTTCAAGGGGCACACGCTGATCCATACCGACGGCACGACGCTGCTGGGTGCCGACGACAAGGCGGGCGTGGCGGAAATCATGACCGCCGCCGAGTACCTGCTCGCACACCCGGAGGTGAAACACGG
>OHQH01000397.1_pt1 | contig 27602 bp, 17 predicted proteins | sample 1577891 | NCBI WGS metagenome assembly OHQH01 (sample SAMEA3879601, study PRJEB24766) | human gut metagenome | biome: human-associated habitat; feature: feces | place: USA | collected 1985/1987
TGGTTTTAGATGGGGATACCAGACTTATTATTCTGGGGATGCTAATGTTGAAATATACAATAGCAAAAATGAAAGGTTGAATTATTATTACAAAGCAAAATATTTAAAAGAATTTTTTTATTGTTTATACAATTGCGGTTACTGATATCAATTTGTTTTTCAAAATTCTCCAATTCCACATTTTCTATTTCTATTTGACTTTCTGATTTTGGAATGTATGAATTTTCTAAAAGGAAATCTATAAATTGTGTTACAGAAAAAGATGATATTTTAACCTTATTTTGAGAAACAGTTACTCCGCTGCATACAACTATCCGACCGTTTCTTATATAACAACTCAAAGTATTCAAAAAAATGTCGTTTGAATTTATAATCATATAATGTTCAAATTCGCCAATTGTTTTTAAAGCACTGTGAACTTCAGGTTCAATTTTAAATCCGTTTAAATTTTTAATAATTATTTTTTCTTTATACAGATTATTGAAAGCATATCCTGCGCAATCTGCAGAAATAATCTTATTTTCTAAACTATAACCATATAATTTTTTATAACCCGCTAAAGCAAGAAGCATTTTAAATTCATCTTGATTAAATATGTAACTAAATCTCATTTTAATTCCTTAACTCTGCTTTTATATGATCTTGAGATTGGTATAAGTGAATCATCATTTAACACAATTAAATTTTGTGATAATTGAATTTTTTTAATGTAATATCTGGAAACGATATAACTTCTGTGACATCTGATAAATTCACTGCCAAGCTTATTTTCAAGATTATCAAGGGTATCGTAATATGAATATTCCTTATTGCCTACAATCACATATATTTTTTTACTTCGTGATTCCAAATACATTATATTGGTGTAAGGAATAATCTGTCTTTCACCTTTATTCTCTATTACAAGAGCTTTTTCGCCGTCACCTGATGAATATTTCTTTAAATATTCAATTAACAGATTATTAATAACAGTTGATAACATTTCCTTTGAAAAAGGTCTTAACAAAAGAGCACTCGCCATAATTGAAGGTTTTATATATTCCATAGGTGATATATTTTTATCCGCAATTATCATAATAAACATACTTTTATTTTCAGAACGAGCGCTTTCTGCCGCATTAATAGCTCTGTCATTTACTATATCAAATATAGATATATCGTATGACGGAAGACTGCTTGTCAAATTCAAAAAATCCTCATAATTATTAATTAAAACAAACTTCAGGTCATCATCAGTAATTCTGCTGCAAATATTTATTACCGTATCTTTACATAACTTCTGTTCGGATTTCATTTTCGAATATGATAAAAGAGAAATCATCTGTTACCCTCTCCAAACAATGGAATAACAATAGTTTGAGCTATTGATTCATCTTCAGAAGAGGGAACAAGTCCTAAACCTTTTTTCATAGATTTTGACATATCATTAAAATTAATGTTTTGAAATGCAAATACTCTTTGAGCAGAAAGATAGCCTCCAAGATGTACACCTGTTTTGTATGAAGTAAAAATATTATATGCTCTAAAACTGGAAAGAGAAGCTGATTCATCAGTGTTTATGCAAGCAAAGAAAAAGATATTATGCAGAAAACCTTTTTCAAATATGTTTTCAAAAAAAGGATTCATAGCGCTTATATTATTTTCAGGATAATAAATACTTTTTAAAAATATATTCATATCCGCTATAAAAATATAAACCGGTTTATTTATCTGCATCAATTTATAAATTTCGCTTTCATTTTTTCCTTCGTTAAGTAATTGATGCTTTGATTTATTTCTCTTAACAAATTCCGGTACAAGTTTATTAAAATAATCTGAAATCGATTTTTCATCAATAAGATATTCAGCACCTATTGTGTTTGCTATTTGTTTTAATTCACTGCTTGATTTTTCAATAATAACAATTTCACCGTCATTTGCTTTTAATGATGCAGCCATAACAAGTAATTTCATTACATTAGTTTTACCTGTTCTTTTCTTTCCTGTTATGCTGTAACAATAAGTAGCCAATAAATCAATACTATAAATATCAGCATTATCTTTTTCATATGCAAACGGTATTTTTTGACTGTCGTGCAAAGCATTTTTACATTCGTTTTCAGATATTATTTCTTCAAATGTTGGATTTTGAGGAATTGATGGGATTTGTTTAGCCACAAAACCTTTCCAAGAGTTTCTCAAATTCATAACATTTCTTTCTATAATACTGCTTCTTTCATAATCATCTTTAGATTCAACAGCAACAGCAGTCTGAAATTCAAGTATTCGATCACCGACATAACAAATACCTCTGCCCTTTATACCAGGCGCAGGCATTACTTCAAGATGTGTAGTACGCATTATATCCATATACTTATACTTATCACCCATTTCAAGACATACAATAGTTTTTATATTATCGGCAATTCTGTTTTGAATTTCACTCATACCGAAGCCGGCAGATGACATAATAAGATATATACCATATCCTACACCCTCTCTCGAAATACGGATCAAAATATCTTCATATTTATTTTCAGTTTTTTCTTTAAAATTAGCGTAATTATCAATAACAATAAATAAAGAAGGATATTTAATTCCGTTAACCTTAACATATTGTGAATAATTACCTCCGCTAAATGCAAGTTTTCTCTCCTGCATAACGGTCGTTATCATATTAAAAAATCGTTCTGTTTTTTCTGTTTGTGAATCTCTTATTACTCCTCCCGTATGCGGTAAATTTTCAAATAGCGAAAGCATACCGCTGCTAAAATCAAGTATATAAAAATTAACAAATTTCGGTGAATATTTTACGGCAAAAGAGTATAACAAAGTTTGTAAAAAAGTACTTTTACCGCTTACTACCGAGCCGCATACAGCAAAATGTCCTCCATCCGCAAAATCAATACTATATGGCAATTGCAACTGATTTTTCGGGTCATCATATAATCCGATTACTGCATTTAGCGACCATTCGTTTTGTTTTTCCCATTGAGTTGTATAATTATCACTTATATTACAAAGCGTATTAAGCGGAATCATATTACTAAGTAAAGGCAACCATAGTTTCATATTATTTACATAACCGTTTTTCTCTGCAATATCTTTTATATATTCAACAATAGCTTCTAATTGAGTTTTTTCCTTAGGTTCAGGGAGTTTTTTATTTTGCGCTACAAATTTATTGATAATTTTCTCAGATAATTCATCACAATTTTCAATTTTTATCGGAAGTAAATCGACAAAATTACTCATTGTCTGTATATCCGACTCACTTGAACCAAAATTATATCCGAATTGTTTTGCCCTACGGACAAGTACCTCTGCAACTTCAGATTTTGACAAAATTATTTTTGAATTATTTTCTGTATAATCGGAAAGTGTTTTATATTGATTCAGCAAAAAAGAAATCCATTTTTTCTTTTCAATTTCTTTTCTTCTCATCTTTGTATGACTTCCTACAACAGCAGTTTTTCCCGTAGAGGTAATCATAGTTGCTATTTCAGCTTTATTATCATCTGAATTTTCATCATATACAGCTCCGCTCCAACCTGATTGGAAAAGTTCATAAATCTCATCATTTCCAACTTGTAAATAACATCTGCCTGCCTGAGTTATATATGCTGCATCCGGTTTGTGTAACATATCATTACTGTCTTGTTTTCCTTGAACACGCAAGCAAAGTCTGAATTTTGTATTTGACCAGATATTGTCATCTACACTGCCACTCGGTTTTTGTGTTGCAAGTATCAAATGTACACCCAAACTTCTGCCTACCTGCGCAACACTTATAAGTTCACGCATAAAATCAGGTTCTTCTTTTTTTAATTCCGCAAACTCATCAATTATTATAATTAAATGTGGTATAGCGATTTTGGATTCACCGCTTTTATAAAGTCTTGTATAGTTATTTATATTATTTACACCATATTCGCTAAAAATCTTTTGCCGTCTTAAATTCTCACTTTTAATAGAAATCATTGCTCTTACAATTTGATTTCCCGATAAGTTAGAAATTTGTCCGGCAAGATGCGGTAAATCTGAAAATAAATTTGCCATACCGCCACCTTTAAAATCTATAATAAAGAAAGCCATATCTTCAGGGCTAAAATTAATTGCCAAAGACAATACAAGAGTCTGAATTAGCTCACTTTTACCGGAACCTGTAGTTCCTGCAACAAGACCATGAGGTCCGTGGTATTTTTCGTGAATATCAAGGTAACAATTTACTCCGCCCTGTTTTTTACCTATAAGCGCACGCATAGAATTATATGTCTTATTTTTTCTCCAGCGTTCAATTATGTTAAATTCAGATAATTTTGATACACCGTACATTTCAAAAAAGTCAAGGGATGAAACGATACTGTTATCATCTTCAACTTCTTTTACACATATATTAGATAATTTTCGAGCCATATTTATAAGCAAGTTATCATCCACATAATCGAGCTTGATTTTTTTAATATTATTTGTCTGATCGACGGTATTAAAGAATCTGCACCCTTCACCGTCATTTTGAATTATATTAATACAACTGCTCGGTAAATCTCGGCAATATTCAGTTACTATAAAAGTAGTTATTCCAATACTTTTATTTGTATTAAATATATATTTTGAAATAATTTCGCCGTCAATTAAAGAATTATCTAAAACAAATAAGAAATAATGCGGTTTGTAACTGCCATTTTTAGTGTATTCATCTTCATTTTCACAGCGTGTTCTCAACACATTTGATATTTCAAAGAAAACATCACTTGCTTCTTGTTTGTTAGTTGCAAAATATCTGTTCTTTTTATTTTCTGACCAAATATGAGGCAATATTTTCATATAATTCCATTTTTCAAAATTATTATTTACTGTATTATTAAAGCAAAAAACAATTTTCGCATCTGTATAACTGATGTTTGAAATAATTTGAGTAATAATTACCTTTAAAACTTCATCTGCTCCGACTTTTTTCTCTCCGCCTACAATGCCATATAAATTGTTATTCTTAAAATCTATTCCTACCGGAATATTTTTAAGTATTTTAAAATTATCATAAATCATTTGCGGTTTGTCTTTTAATGAATCATATTCAAGAGTAAATTTTTCTTTTGGTATTTGGATTTCCGACTGAAAAGCCATATCGCCAAGGCCAAGTCTGCAAAAATAAAAATCACTCTGATTAATATTTCTGTTCCAAAGCTGTTCAGAATTTTCATCATATTTTAAACATTGACCGCAAGAAGGATACATATTATTTAATACATTGTAATTATTTAAATATATTGATTTTATTTCATCTGTAATACTTATAAGATAATTACCGTATATATTAAATCTTTTACTTTCCTCTGCAAATTCTTCTCTGCGGGTAGTTTTTATATTTATATATCCCCACATTGTTCCTATTAAAGCAGAGCCTACAGCCGTAATAATACCGGTAAACATAAATGCACTTGACGCTCCACCTGTCATCGCCTGACTTAAAATAGCAAGTCCACAACCCAACAACATCGGTATTGCCATTGTCAATGACGGTCCGATTGTTTGCAACATAGATCTCCTTTTTGAAAATTGCGGATTTGACGGAGGTTCTATAACTATAGGAGCTGTACTTAAATTAGGTATAAATCGAGGTGATCGATTAAACCATCTTATTTGATGCTTATTATTTGAAAAAGTTTTTAAATTATCACATTTTAATGAATCAATCTTTGCAAGCTTAGAGCTTACTTTATAATCACTGATTACAGAACCTATAGCAATAACATCATCAAAAAACAATATTTTTAATCCAAATACGTCTACTATATCTCCAAATTTTAATTCTTGATAATTATGTACTCTACTACCGTTTATAAAAACTCCGTTAGCACTGTAGTCATATAAAAAGCACAAACCGTCATTGCTTTTTATACTGCAATGGCTTCCCGATACCATACCGTTATATTCGTATTGAATTAAATTCTCCGATGAACGCCCAATATCAATTATTTTTATATGTTTTATAAGGTATTTATCAAACGCTTTAAAAGTAAAGGCATTACTCACAACAATACATTTTAAAAGTTCGTCTTTATCAGTTCTTATATTGAACATTTCAGTATTATTAAGTAAAATTTTATTTTGTTGCTCGTGATTATAAGTAATCGCATAATTTCTGCCGTCACATATATACCACTCCTGATTAACTGATTCAAAGTTCAAATAAAGACTTTTATTTAATAAATAAAGGTCTTTATCAATATAAACTTTATAATCAGAATTATTTATATTAGGAAGCAATACCTCCCTCATAACTTCGTTTTGATAAATAATTAGTATCATAATATTCCCCGATTTACATAACCGTTACATCGTAAAAAAACAAAGTAACCTTAAATTCATTTGAGCCGATTTTTATTATATCTCCGCTTTCGAGTTGTATCATTTCATTATTACTTATAAGAACATTATTAAATAAACCTTTACAAACCATAGTTCCGTTTGCAGATCCTATATCTTGTAAGTACACATCAAAACCCATAGCAAAAATACAACAATGCGTTTTAGAAACAGATGCTTCATTTATAAAAAGATTACATTTTTTCTGATCTCTACCAATAATTATCTTTTTATTTGGATCAAAAACATATTCCATTTTATTTTTCTTATGAAGGCATTTTAAGTAGATCATTGTTTTCTGATCTGCAGGTTTTGAATATTCTAAATTTTCATCAAGCGGATTTTGTAATGAATAATTCAAATAGTCTTCTTTATAAATATTACCTGCTGCAATATAATACTTTTGCTCTTTTTCTTTTTCCTTATTTGTATAAACAGTAGCTGAAACAACTGCAATAACTACCGTTAATAAAACAATAATTACAACTACAATCATAATCTCTTTACCTTTGGATCAATATAACTTATATTTCCGTTACTTATATAAAATGCGGATAAATATGCATAATCAGAAATATATGAAAACGGTTCAGTCGGAACAATTAAATTTTCTTCGCCGGCACCTTCAAATTTTATATTTACCTTATAGTCTTCCGCAGAACAGCTACCGTGAAAATGAAAATCTAACATTGTATTCTTATCATAAACAGTTATAACCTGTGCTGAACCCGTTTCCTCATACTTTGCAATTGTTTTTCCGTTACTTTCAATAATAGGATTATTATACACTTTTGTTTTTCCTACATAACCGTATCCCGTAACAACACAATGAATTTCAGCATATTTACCTTGTGTGCTGCTTGAATTTGGAGTTACCGTAATAACAATTGCTCCTGCCGATTTTTGTAATTTTATATCCATTTCCACATCATTATTTTCTGTTACTGTTACATCAAAATATCCTGTTTCATAATTTTCTGCCGAAACTTCAAAAGTATAATCTCCCTTATCAAGTTCAATCTGGTAGTCTGCATTTGTTACCGATATATTTTTAAAAACAGTGCCGTCATTGTTTGATTTACCTTTTCTTACACTAATCTGTGCATTATTTATAGACTCACCTGATTTTGAATCTATTATTTTTCCTTTTACCTTTTGAAAATTATTTAACTCAACTACGGAGTGTGGAATAATAACATTGTAGTTATTAGAAAAATCAATATTTCCCGATTCATCACAAGCAATTTTTATATCACAACTATTTAATGTAAAAAACATAATATATGAACTTATACTTCTGTCAAATGATTTATTTATATTCACTGCACCAAGCCTTTTTAAATAATCGAAATTAACATTATTTATATCTGTAAAAAGTTCTTTTGCATCATCAAGTATAATTTCATTCGGAGTAGCATTTTTATTCGGTTTTTGACTGCTTGTTTCTATTACTTTCTTATTTTCATCAGTATTATAGTAAACAAACTGCGCATTTAAATTTAAATATCTTACCGTATATTTTCCGTTAAGTGTTTGTTCGGAAGACATTGCATAATTATGCGAATATTTATCATATGTATATGAGTTAAATATATTAAGCAAATTATAGTTTATTTGCTGACTGTTAACACTATCCTCATCAGAATATGTTGTGGCAGACTGACTGTCTTTTAAACTAATGTAATAAGCCAATGTATTTTTCATTTTATCAGAATCAGTATTTTTTATACCAAGATTAAGAATATCCATAAGGCTGTCAAAATCATTTCTTGCATAATAAATCTGTGCAAGTTTAATATAAGGATCTTCCTTTGATTTATCCTCATCTATCGCCTTTTTAAAGTATTCAATAGCCTTATCATAGTCATTATTGTTAATGTATTTTTCTGCCATTTCTATATGCTTTAAATACATACTTTCCGACGGAGTATAATCCATTATAACTAATGCTCCTACTCCACATAAAATAAGTAATACTAACGGTATTGTCAATAAAATAAGTTTATTTTTCATAGTCATACCTCTCAAACTTAAATAATTATAAATACCAAAATAAACAATACAAGTACTATAATTGTAAGAAGTATTGCGTATATAGTATTACTTGACGGTTGATATTCATAAGACTCATCGGAAATGGAATTTTCATCAGAATAATGATTATACCGGCCAGAACTTCTGTATATGTATTGAGCGTCATTATTTTGAGTATTACGATTATAATAATTTTGTTGTTGTAGTCTTTTTCTGTTTAAATTTTGATTTTCATTATAATATGCTGAAATACTGACAGTTTTTGTTTTTCCGGTATCAAGAAAAGCTCCACAATACTCGCATCTTTTCCAACTGTTAAGAACATAACATTTACAATTAGGACAAGTCATCTTTATTCTCCCATTCATCACTAAATTTTTTGTACCACCTAAAAAGTAAAACCTCTGCTATTGAAATAAAAACAATGCTGAATACAACTATAATTATTCCAATTATAATAGAAATCATAATTACACCTCACCATTCGGATGAGCAGTAATAACTGTACATCTTTTTTATTTCTATTAAATCATCATCAGGTATTGATGATTTTACATCATCTGTTGCAGTTATAAATAATTCGTGTGCTTTTCTGCAATACATACTAACTTCACTGCTATTTTTGTCATAAGATGTAAACGCAAGATAAATATAAACTCTGCAATCTTGCGGATAATAATCGCTCAACCTTTTCAGCACATTTTCTGCTTCTGTATAATTGTCGTTAAATCTATATATTTGAGCTAAATTAATAGTATCGGTAACACTCGGATAATAATCATTTTGAATTTCAGTATAATATTCTAAAGATTTTTCAATATACTGTCGATTGTTACTGTCAACATAAACCATACAATTAAAATAAGCGCTGCCAAGTTTTCTTAAAACCGAAATATCCTTTTTAACATCCAATGCTTGTTCATAATACTTAACTGCATTTAAGTAATCCTTTTCTTTGAAAAATGAATCACCGTATATTAAATAACCCATATACTCATTTTCTATGCCAATATTCTGACTTAGAATCTCATTAAGTATTTCTCTGCAATTATCGGTGTTGCCAATATATAAATTAAATTGAGCTTCAACTATCCTAATATAATATGAATCTTTATTTTCAGCTTTATCAATCTCATTTTCAACCTTACTTAAATCGTTATTCATTATAAGTGAAATAAGATAATCTCTAAAATACACATCAGCATTTTCATTATTATTTTTAGTGCTACCGGCTGCTTCGTATGCCTTTTTATAGTAAACAGATGCATTTACAAAATCATTTTGTCGGTAGTAGCAATCCCCCACTGAATGTAATAAATTTTCTTTAGTTTCATTGTCTATATATTTTTGGTAATTATCATTATCAAGAATTCTTCTGCCTTCGTCTGTAGCAGAGTAATCATTTTGTTCGTAGCTTTCTACAAACTTTTCGTAATCTTTGTTAAAATTATCTTTTATTATGCTGTTATTTCCGTTTATCATTAATCCGATACCTGAAATAGCAGAAAGTACAGCAATCGAAGAAACACATATCTGAATAGCAACATACTTTTTAAATCTTTTATCCTGTTTTTTTATATTATTAACTGCATCAAGCATTTTTCTTGCTGTTTTAAATCTGTCTGAAAGATTTTTATTCATGGACTTTTGAATAATCGAAACAAAAGCGTCTGAATAAGGAATATCAAATTGTGATATATCAGGTTGCTCCTGATTTTCAATATCAGGTAATATACCTGTCATTAAATAATAAAAAGTTGCTCCCAGACTATATATATCAGATCTTCCGTCAAGCTCAACCATTTCATCATAAGAACCGTTTAATATACTTAATACATTATGGTATTGCTCGGGAGATGAATAATTAACACTAAAACCTTTAATTGTTTCTGACTGTCCTAACGAAATTCCAAAATCTATTAAACATATATTGCCGTCAGAATTAACAATTATATTAGCGGGCTTTATATCCATATGGATAACAGGTATAGGTTTTTCATGCAGATAAACCAGTACCTCACAAAGTTGTTTTAACCATTTTACAAGTTGGTTTTCACTGAAAAACTCACCGTTTTTTATATAATAAGATAAATCATAACCGTTTATATAATCAATTATTGTGTATATATCATTTTCAAATTCAATAAAATCATAAACTTGCGGTAAATAAGGGTGATGTAAACTTTTTAAAATATCAACTTCATTTCTAAGTAAAGAAACATTTGATACATCACCCTTAAATTTTTTCATTACCACATATTTTTCTAATCTTAAATGAAAAGCAAGATATACTACGCCCATTCCGCCGCTTCCAATTTCATTGACAATTTTATATGTATTGTCAATAATTTCTCCACTGTAAAGCATAATCTAAACCTGCCTGTCATTGAATCTATGCATACCGATTAAGGTATGCATAGATTTTAAATTTAATTATTTTTACGTTTTTTTGCAACAATCAATACAACCATAACAATAATTCCTGCAAGTATTACAGCCGAAATTATTACTAATACAGGATTAGCAAAGAAACGCATAAGAACAGTTGCCGAAAGAGTAAAGTTTTCTACAGAACCGTCACCACTGTTCTGAGCCATATCTTTAACAGATACTTTGATATTCTGTGATGATATATCAGAAGTAGCATTAACTTTAATTTTTGCGGTTATTGACGCTACATCCTTTTCTACTGTGTAATCTTTACCTTCTTTTAGAGTTTTATTATCAAGATTGATAACAAGTGAGGATGGATTAATGTAACTGTCTTCACAAACTATAGTTACATCTTTTGAATTTTCTTCATAAAGAGCATTATTCTCAATACCTGCTATATTAACTACAGGTGAAGTCTTATCGACTACAAACTGAACCGCAAGCTTCCTTTTTTCAACAGGACGAATTCTGTTTGTTGAAGTATTCTTAGCTGCGTCTGTAGAAGATAACTCAAGAGTATAATTACCCTCGTTTTCAAAGTTAGAAGACTTAACAGTATAATTGTATCTATGCCACTGACCTGTTTTAGCGTCTTCCTGAATTGTATAATCAACATTTTGTTTAAGAGTTTTAAGCGAACTGCTGTCAAGGCTAAGACTAATATTTGACTTTGTAAGCTTATCAACATTAATCTCTGAAATTACAATATCCTTTTCTGCATTTGTATAACCGTTATCAAGAAGAGCATTTGTTTCTTCATCGCCACCCATATAAGTTGAGCCAAAACGGTTTACAGAGAATGTAATTGTATCGGCAGAACTGTTACCTGCTTTATCCGTAAGTGTTGCATTAAGTACATAAATACCGTCATTTACTTCTTCACTTGCAAAGTTTGCATATGTAACAACTGCACCAATATTGTTTGTAGGAACTACAGTGCTTGCAAAATCATTTGTTACATCTGTTTTCTTAGCATTAATATCAACTCTTGTAAGACTAAGTACATAATCACCTGAATAGTTGTTATCGCTAAGGCTTATTACAGGAGCAACATTACCTGAGTTTGCGGATTCATTTACAACATTTGAAATTTTTACAGTCGGAGCAGTCTTATCAACATAGAAAGTTGTTACAACATTTTCTTTTGCCGCATTATCTGCAAGGTCTGTATAATTAACATCAAATGCATATTTACCGTCTTTTGCAAAACTTATAGTTGCAGTGTGTACATTTCCGTTGTTTGTCCAACTTGAAACACTCGGAGCAGTCGCAGATGTTGAATTATCTGCACCTGTTGCGCTTATATTTACTTTCACATCAGCTGCATTAAAGTTATGCTCATTTACAGTAATTGTTGCAGTTCTGTCAGCTTTAAAATAATTATTATTTTTAGCTGAATTATTATCGAAAGAAACACTGATAACAGGAATGGTTTTATCAATAGTAAACTTATGCTGTGCAACCTTATCTGCCTTGTTGCCTGCCATATCGGTAAAGGCAATGTCGAATGTGTAGTCGCCGTCACTTGCATATACAACAGTAGCTGTATGTGTAGTGCCGTCAGGGTTTTCTCCGTTTGCTACATTGTGTGTTGTCCAACCTGTAATCTGCGTAATAACATTATCGGCATTTGTAATTTTACTGATAACATCTTCCGGTGAGAAGTTTCTTTCTGTAACGGTTATTGTGGCTGTTCTGTTTGCCTTGTAGAACTCTGTACCATTGTGTGTGGTATGATTATTATTATCATACTCAATTTTAATGGTTGGCTTAGTTTTATCAATGCTGAGTGTTTCTTTCTTGGTAGATACATTGCCTGCTCTATCGGTTAATTTAACTTCAATTTTAATATTATTGCTGTTATTCTTAACTGTGATAGTAGAAGACGCCTTTGTAACAAGGTTTTGATCACTTTCTTCTATTTTCCAACCGCTAACAGTACCGTTGCCGTTCATATTAGTTTCAGCTGACTGATCGTTTAAATATTTAATACTGCCGTCCCAGTTATTATCTTTATCGAACTCTGAACTTACGCTATATTCAATTTTTGCAATGCCTGAATAAGTGTCGCTGACATTTAACGCTACATTAACATCATTGTTATAGAGTTTGTTAGAGTTTTCAACATAATTTGTTGCAGGGAGGGAAATATCTATACCAGACATTTGTTCATGCTTACTGCTGTTTTCTACAACAACTCTGTCGGGTGTTACTGGTTGTGAATCGTTCTTATTAGTTGTTGTATCAAAGTTATAGCAGTTACCTGCTTTATCAACTGCATATGCATATACATTTCCCTTGAAATTAGCAGGAACTTCAAATGTTGTGGCTTTGTAACTAGTTTGGTTATATCCCGATACTAAAACTTCCTGAATATTACTTGGAGCAGTTTTGCCCTTTTCTATTGTATAGAAATGAATTTCAGATACACCGGAAACAAGGCTGTCTACTTCGCCGTCAACAGCAGTTACTTCAACCGTAGTAGTGTTTTTAAAGTAATAACCGTATTCAGTTTTAATTACAGAATCAGGATTTTCTGCAGTCTTACCATTTTCAAAGGTAAAATCTCTTATTACCGGAGCTGTGTTGTCTACATAGAATGTTTCATCAAATGTTTTCTTAACACCGGCATTATTTGTTACAGTGTATGTAAGTACATATTTACCTGACTCTTTAGTTGAAATGTTATAATTCAAAGTAACATCAGTAGTTTTCTTATCAGTTACATAATCATAGCTAAAAGTTTCTGATGATAAAAGATTATTGTCATTATCAGTTATCTTTACATTTTCACTATCATTCCACTTACAACTAAAGCCACCGATTTTATTGATGCCTGTGAACTGATCCTTAATATTAGATACTACACTTACTGTATCACCACTTCTGATAATAGGATTACTATTATCGTCAAAATTAGTGCCTTCAAAAGTATTTTTTGCATCAATTTTTGTAGAATCATTATTTGATACTACTTCAAAGCCTTCAATTTTGTCATAATCAACCTTAGTAATATTAGCATTTGCAACTACTACTTTTTCAGTTTTTTCTTTATCTTCTTTTATAAGATCTACCAAAGATTTAGTTGCAGTATTACCTGCATTATCCTTAACAGTAAAGCTGAGAACATATGCACTATCTGAATTTCCAAGGTTATATGAATATGTTACGGTTGAACTCTCTGTTGCATTTGAGGCTAATTTTTCGTCCTTTTTTTCCTTTACATCAAGATTTTCTTTATTATCATTCTTTACTGTAATGGCACTATCTGACGGCAAACCGCTTGTTGGTGCATTGTCGAGTGCTGTAACATTCATTACGATTGTATCGTTTGAATAGATACCAAATGTAAGGAAGTTAAGAATCTGATCTGTTACAGTAGGATTAGTTGTTTTTACAAACTCAACCTTTGTAATTTCAGGTGCTGTGTTGTCTACGTAGAATGTTTTATCGACTGTTTTCTCAACACCTGCATTATTTATTACTGTGTATGTAAGTACATATTTACCTGATTTTTCAGTTGAAACAACATAATCAAATTTCAACTCTTGATCTTTAGTGACCCTATCCATTGAAACATATGACTGGTGAACATCGGTTGATGTAAAGTCATTGTTATTATGAGTAATAGTTACATAAGAGGTAGGAGTTGAGGTGATTTCAGCTGCAGGGTCTTGATAATAGGCACATCTAAAATTACCTATTGAGCCAGCGCCGGTTAAATCTTCGCCTAAATTAACAGTTGACTCAACTTTTGTTTCAGCACCGCTAACTATAATATTACTATCATCGCCATAGTTTATACCATTAATGTTAGTTGCAACACTCAAATCATTTTTGTTTGTTAATAAAACTTCAAAAGACTTAGAAATATCATCTAACTGCTCTTCTCTTAGAGTATAACCATTGACAATAACTTTTTTATTTTTTATTAAAGTTATCAAATCAATATCTTTTTCTGTGTTGCCATCATTATCTTTAACAGTAAAGCTGAGTTTATATGCGTTGTATAATTTGTCAAGGTTATATGAATATGTTACAGTTGAATTCTCTGTTGCACTTGCGGCTAATTTTTCGTCATTTATTTCCTTTACATCAAGATTTTCTTTATTATCATTCTTTACTGTAATGGCACTATCTGACGGCAAACCGCTTGTTGGTGCATTGTCGAGTGCTGTAACATTCATTACGATTGTATCGTTTGAATAGATACCAAATGTAAGGAAGTTAAGAATCTGATCTGTTACAGTAGGATTAGTTGTTTTTACAAACTCAACCTTTGTAATTTCAGGTGCTGTGTTGTCTACATAGAATGTTGAGTTAACAACTTCAGTATTTACATTACCGCTGTTATCGGTAACAGTTAAACTCAGCTTGTGACTTCCTCTGTAATTTGGATTATTTGGATTATCTTTTATATTAATATCAAATGTTACGGTAGCTGATTTAACTTTTTCGTTAGTAGCTTGGTTTTTAAATTCTGCTGCCAATTCGTCAAAAGAATTAGCAGAAAAGCTTTGATCTTTTCCATTAATTTTAGTTAATTTAAAATTACTAAAGTTAGAACTTTCAAAACCTCTAACACTCAAATCACTTATTGATTGTAAACCTGAAATATCATTGTTTAAATTCAGTGTTACGGTGAGTTGGTCACCATGATAAATGTTATTATCATTAAAAGCTTTTGTTCCTGTTGCATTATATGAAGATACCTCAGCTGTTGGCTTTTTGGTGCTTGATACTACTTCAAACACATTAGAAACATTTTTCAACTGTTCCTCTGTTAAGGAATTATCGTTAGCTTTTACTTTATTATCTTTTACTAAATCAGCTAAAGCAATGTTTTCATTTACATTATTTGCCTTATCCTTAACAGTAAAGCTGAGATCATCTGAATTTCCAAGTTCAAATGAATAGGTTACATTACTTTCTTGAGTTGCATTAGAAGCAGCTGTATTAGTTACTTCCCCGTTTTTGGTTGCATTAGAACTATCAGCTTTTTCTATTTTAATTCCGTTACCGTCTACAACCTCAATAGCATCATCAATTTTGTCAAATCCACTTGTAGGCGCACTATCGGTTGCTGTTACTTTCATTACAATTGTATCATTTGAATATATACCAAATGTAAGGAAGTTAAGAATCTGATCCGATACACTGGGATTAGATGTTTTTACAAAATCTACATTAGTAACATTTGGTGCTGTGTTGTCTACATAAAATGTTTCACTTACATCTTTTTTAACACCGGAATTATTGGTTACTGTGTATGAAAGTTCATATTTGCCTGAATTTTCGGTTTTAATAGTATATTTTAATTCTACTTCAGTTGTCTTAGTTGTTTCACCATTATCGACATAACTATACGCAACAGTATCAACCCCTGATAAATCTTTTCCAGAAACATCAGTAATATTAACTGAAGTACCATCACTATATGTACATTTAAAATTACCGATATTATTAATACCTGACAATTTATCTGAAATTACTGATGTCACACTAACTTCTTTACCGCTTCCTATGATATGTTTTTCATCATCATAATTATCTCCGTTAAATGTGTTTTTAACTTCAATATTTTTATCATTGCTATTTGATACTACTTCAAACGACTCATTTATGATTTCTTCATCACCAACAGAAACCTTTGTATTATTTTTGTCAATAAGATCTGATAATGAATATTCTGCTGAATTACTAACTTTATCCTTAACTTTAAATATTTTATTAAATATTTTATTATCGGATGATGTAATAGACTTATTTAATATACAAGTATAAGTTATAGTTTTATCAGTTTCATTATATTCAGGGGGATTAATTTCAAAATAATCATCTGCACAAGATAATGCTTCATTATCTACACCTGCAACATTAACATTATCTTTATCTTTAATTGTTATTTTAAATTCAATTTCATCAGATGAATACAAGCCGTAATTTTTTAATGTATCATTTTCTTTCTTAGTAAAAACAATACTCTCAATTTCCGGAGCATCATTATCGGGTTTGATAGTATATGTTTTTACTTCAAAACCGTCTTCATGAGGGTATTTTACTGTAAATTCAGTATCTTCTGTTAAACCTTGTTGAACAGTTATTATACCTTTTTCATAAGAGATTTTACCACTATTCGAGATAACTGTAATTTCATCAGTTTTTATATCATTAGAAGTAGGTGTGACGATATATTTACATTTCTCGCTACCGTTTTGATAAATATAATTATTTTCACTGTCAATAAATGCATACTTACCGTAATTATCATCAACAGTAACAGATACATCTACAAAATGACTGTTAACTGTGTCAGTAAAATTAAAATTGTATAAATCATTTATTGGGTACTTATATGTTTCACCAAGATATTTTACTTCTTTTATTTGACATTCAAATGTATTTTCTACTGTATTTTCTACTTTATCTTTTTGATATACTGTTTGGGAATTACTAATATTCTTATCAATAATGTTGATTCCTTTTAGGGCTTCACCTTCTAACTTTTCACCGTTCAGTTTTGCCCCTGTAATTTCTAAACTATCTACTGCTAATTCAAATTTTTCACAAGAACTTGGAACATACACATTATTGCCACTTATATGAGAGTTAACATTAGTTTTATAATTCCATTTTATCGAATCAATAGTTAAACCTGTATTTACTTTTACATTTGTATATATTTTTAATGGAATATTACCTAATTTAACAATAACATTAACATCATTGTTTTTAATAATTTCTGATAACTTACCGCCATCAATTATCTTTTCAACATTATTTTCTGTATAATAATATGTAAGTTCTCCAAATTTCTCGGTATCGTATTTTGAACATTCAAAATGTACATCACTTTTATATTTCCAAAAACTTATTTGAATACCATTGCGTAACTGTACTCTATGGTATGAATCGACAATATCAATATTTAAATCAGATTCTTTTAATATCGATATATTATTATCCTGAACAGATACAATCATATCATCAGTAGCTGTGAACTGACTGCCAACTTCTTTTATATTGCCAATAGTTTTACAAGCGTAATTTTTATCATTACCAAAATATACACTTCCGTAATTTAACTCAAAATCATCTGTTTTCATTTGGGGATTATTTTCAACAACACCGGTTTCATTAGCAAAGAAAAGTATATTTTTATAATTTTTATAATTTGAATTATTGGAAAAATCCGCATAATACAACTCATTTTTGTCCGCATTATTTAAATGAGAGAGTGTATTATTTTCTTCACAATAAAAATTATTTTTTTCAGTAGATTTTACAACAGACATTTCTTTTGTAAAATTATTGGCGCCATCCCATACATATGCATAAATTTTATAATTGTCGATGTTCCAATTACTTGGCTTAATGAAATAAACCTTGTTATTATCTACACTGAAATTTGCAAGCCGATAGGTTATGTTAGCTGTATCAGCGGTTGAAGCACTTGATGATTTTTTTACTTTTGCTGAATAATAATCATCCTCCGCATTAGTTTTTGAAATAATCTTATATTCAGAATCAGAAGAACTTTTTATAAAAGGCTGAACATCTGATTTAACATAAAGATTAACTTCGCTGTCGCTATTTTTTGTTTTTGTGCTCTTATTATTGCTGTCGGCAAAAACAGCAACATTACTTGCTGTAAACACAGATAGCAAAAGCATAATAGCAAGAACCAATGAAGTTACTTGTTCAAATTTCTTTGAAAAATTAAAGCTTTTCATTTCTTTATCTCCTTTTCAATAATATATATGTAAAATTCACTCCGTTTAATAAACAGTGCATATGTAAGCAAAAAACAAGTAATGTTAAACTTACTATTACTACTGCTTGATTCATATTCGGAATAAATGAAAATACTATAATTAATATCAAAAAGATTAATGACAAAAAGTCAAAAATTGTAGCATACTTATTTGACAAAATTCGCAATGCTCCAGGCATAAAACGAGTCGGTCGCTTTATTCTGTTATGAGAATTGGCTGATTCCTTTTGCGTGATTTTTTCATTCTCTGAAAGAACAGTTCTTTTCTTATTGAATTTATACAACATTACATATGCCGCAATCATTCCGCCCCAGAAAAGCACAGGAATTGTATATGCTATAATTTTATTAAACAGATTTCCGTTGTAATCACCAAAGAAAGATAGTAATAACGAAAAAGATGAAATAAATAAAAGAATAATTATTGCTCTCATTTTGCTCGTTAGTTTTTCCATAATATCACCTCATTGCGCTGTCAGTTTATAGTTTCACTCGTATTTACAGAAACAATTTTCTTTGTAATTACAAATTTTTTAGCCGGGTAATCAGGAGAATTATCATTTAAAACAGTCGTTGCATCTGCTCCCTCATTTGAAGCTAATTTTTCTGTCGGCATACTTGTTCCTTCAAACGGATAGCTTGAAGAAGTCGGCTCGTACTGATTACTTTGATTAGGAGGTATAGGCGGCTGAAGCGGCAAATTATTGTAATTATCTGTTTTATGTTTTTTTCTATTTTTCTTTTCCTCGTTATTAAGTTCAGAAGTAACAGTTTTACCGCCTACTCTCAACCTACCTGTTGTAGCATTTGCTTTTGACATTTCACTGACGGTTTTTGCTTTTGCTCTGCCTGTTCGTATATTAAAAATTTTTCTTATATCAAACAAGAAGAACAAAACAATAGAAATAATAAAAAACAGTATCAGAAAAGCAATGGCTATATGCTGACAGGTTTGTAAAACATTAATTACATCATTTAATCCATTCATTTAATATCTTACCCCCAAACTGAAGCAGATGAGTTATCACCCACTGCTTTTTTTGTCAAAGCTGCACGAGCACTGTCAATAGCATTGTTACAATTTAAAATTAATGCGTCATAAGTGTCTTTATCCGCCGACTCTGTGTAAAGCGTACTATTGTGTGCCTGTTCCACAAAACCTGCTAACTTGTCAAGTTCTGCAAGATATTCGCTCTGCGTCACGCCACCGCTTATAAAGCTGTCATTATTGTTATAAATTTCCATTGCAACCGTATTATAAATATGTAATGCTATTTTTAAATTCTCGGTTTCAGGTAAATCACTTGTGGCAAGCTGTGTAAGCTGATTCCAATAATCTATATAAGACACCACAGAATCTCCGTTCTTTCCAACTGTGCCCAAATTTTTCTTACTGTCAACCATTTTATACAAAAGCTGCGAACGAGTAATTATATGTTCGTCATTGCTGTTTTCCGCTGCTTTTTTAAACCATCTCGCAGATGTGTCAATTCCGCTGCTGTTATTTGAACCGTAGTTAAAATATAAATTTTCAGCAAGAGGATATGCAATTTCATCAGCATAAGCAGCGGGATCTGCTGATTTTACAATTTCTTCATAATTGTCTTTATTAAGTATATTTTTAAAACTTTCATACTCATCTGCAGTAAAATCATTATTACTGTATAAATCAAGTAAAGCCGAATAGCCGTCAATTCTTGACGGATCTGTTTCGATTGCATTTTTGTACATCTGCGCACTTTCTTCTTCATTCATTGAATTGCCTGCTTGATTCATATAATATTCATATGTAGACGAAGTTTGCATTGACAAAGCTATTGTAAAACCAACTGTTCCTAAAAGCATTACAAGAGTGAGTATTACAGAAGCTATAAAAGTTTTCCATTTTAATGACTGTACTTTTTTATTTTCAATATCCAAATCCTGATAATGATCAAGTGCATATAACAACTCGGCACACGACTGATAACGATCATCAGGATTTTTCTGTGTACACTTAAGTATTATTTCTTCAAGTCCGGAAGAAAGCATAGGATTCCATTGCCTTATAGGATACATTTCATAAGGAGGCAACGCCGGATTATGTCCTGTAATCAAATGGTACATTGTAGCACCAAGGCAATAAATATCAGTACGGGCATCAGTCTGACCATGTCCGCCAAACTGTTCCGGTGCCGCATAACCTTGTGTGCCAAGGCACGTTGTATCTGCCACACTTGTTGATTTAAACTCTCTTGCAGTACCAAAATCAATAAGCATTACATTGCCGTCAGGTTTTAGCATTACATTTGAAGGTTTCATATCACGATAAATAATCGGAGGCTTTCTTGAATGTAAATATCCCAGCACATCACAAAGCTGTTTTGACCATTCAATAACATCGTCCTGATTTTGCGCACCGCTGTTTTTTATCGCCTTACTTAGCGGATTTCCTTCAATGTAATCCATTACAATAAGAAAAGTACCGTCGCCGTCAATTACATCAATAATACTTGGCAAATGTGGGTGATTAAGTCTTTTAAGTAAATCTGTTTCAACAATAAGATTTTGTTTAACGACTTCAAAGTTTTGAACTCCATCTTTGCGGACTTCTTTAATCGCCCACTGCTTATTTGCTCTTTCATTCATAGCAAGGTAAACTACACTCATTCCACCCTTGCCGATTACATTTAGAATTTTGTATTTTCCATCTATAATAGAACCGATTTCAAGCATTCTACCACACTCAATTCAATTTATTTATAATAACTTAATTACAATAACCGAAATATTATCAGGTTCACGCCTGTATTTATTAAGGTCTGTTAAATACACCGCATTTTTTAGCATAATATTTTCATCAATACAAGCATTTGGACAAAGTCGCTCATATATTTCCTGTTCATTAATAATATGTCTGAAACCGTCGGAGCAAATAATATAGGATTGTCCGTTCTGAATTTTTCCGCTAAAGAAATCAGGCACAACATACTGGCTTGCACCTACACATTGCAAAAGCACATTACGCTGAGGACTTGTTTCAGCTTCTTGCGGAGTCATTCTGCCCTCATCCATCTCACGCTGAACATATGTCTGATCTTTTGTCAGCTGATATACATTATCTGACAGACAGTAAACTCTTGAATCTCCGACATTTAAAATATAATAATTATCATTAATAAATAAACAAGCAGCAATAGTAGTCCCAATATTAACTCCGTTGCGCTTGCCATAACTTGCTATAGAAACATTTGCATTTTGAATTATATTGTTCCAAGAATCAAATATTATATCCTGAAGATTTGGAGCACATAAAAATTTTGGTAAATCGTTTTCAAACCAATTACTTAACATTGTAATGAGTGCAGAACTGGCGACCTCACCCTTAGCAAGGCCGCCCATTCCATCACAGATAACAGCAAGTAATATTTTACCAAAGTCTGTATCGGCTTCTAAGATAAGTGCCGAATCCTGATTGGTATTTTTCTTAATACCAATATCGGTATGCATTGCTGTTAAAAATTCCATATTAAACCTCAATTAGCACAAGAATTCAAATTCTTCGTCAGAAATCTTAATCTTGTCACCCTTGTTAAGAGCAATCTCCTGATTAGGATTAAGCTTTGCTCCATTTACATATGTGAAGTTAAGTGAACCGAGGTCACTGATATAATACTTACCTGCACGGCATGTAATCTTAGCGTGTGTTCTGCTGACCGAACTGTTATCAGCTACACAATAGTCAACTCTTCTTCTTTCTTTACCGATAATAAAGCTTGGCTTGTCAATCTTAATTCTTTCGCCGTTGCCCTTTCTTAATAATGTAGCTCCTGTCGACTGAAGTCCTAACACAGAAGTTTCTCCTGCACCTTCGTTCAATACTGTTGTACTGTCTGTACCGTCATCAGGCTGATTGTATGCAGGTGATGTCGGAGGAGTCTGGCGCGATACAACTACCGGACCTCTGTTTTGAGCATTAGGAACATTCTGATGAGCCATTGAACCCGGTATCGGCTGTGCAGGTCTGACAGCTGTCTGAACATTATTTGAAGCAATCTTCTTAGTTGACTTCTTTTTGTTACCCATAATAATAAAGATGATAACAATTACAAGCACAACAACTACAACAAGGATAGCTGCAATAATAATGATTTTTGTAGTATCCATACCATTATCAGTTTCTGTTGTATTTGTATCTTCTGTAACCGACTGTGTTGCAGGAGCTATTGTTTCAGGCTGCTGTGTTACAGGAGCTACTGTTTCAGCTGTTGTAGCGGAAGTGTCATTATTTATATTTGAATCAGAAGTTGAACCTGATGTATATTCAATACCGAGTGCCTTTAAAATATCTGTAACCTGATTAATACAAATAGCATAATTATAATCGCTCTTTGTAGCATTATTAATACCGATTACTGTTCCGTTTTCATCTACAAGAGGGCCACCGGAATTACCGCTTGTTAAAGTAGCACCATGCTGAATCATATCTGTGCCGCTTACATTAATAAGTTTTGAAACTTTACCGTCAGTAATGGTTACATCATTTCTTGTATATGTATTTTTATTCTGAATTTCTGATACAGAAGCAGGGAAACCGAGAGCATATACCATTTGAGTAGCGGTAACATCATCGCTGTCACCAAGAGCTACAACTTCTCTGTCATAAATAGCTTCTGTAAGATTTAAAATAGCAAAATCGTTTTCCTGACTTTCCTTTTTAATTGTAGCAGTAATCGTAACATCACCTGAAACTACAACCTGGAGTGAAATTTTATCTTCACTGTAATCCTTACCTGCAACAGCAACAAGTGCTTCCTTTGTTTCTGTATCAACATCGACAACATGAGCACATGTAAGAATTGTGTTTGAGTTAATCAAAAATCCTGTACCACCCTGAATAGGAATAACAGAACCGTTTAAATCATAAACCATTCTTACCTGCATAAGACTGTTATTAACCCTTGTAACAGCCTCATTGGTAGTTTCTGCCATTGCCGAATAGCTGGAACCTACAGCAAGGCAGCTCAACATTACAAAGCAAATAATTACGCTTAATAAATGCTGGATTCTGTGTCTTTTTCTTTGCATTTTCATAGTATTTCCTCCTGAAAATATAATTATATGTAAATTTAATATTTACCCTGTTTGATTTTCACTAAACAACTGTTCAAACGAATACTGCGGCAAAAGTTCAATATTAATATTCATTGCTTCATTAATTGTAAATTCACCTGTGCCTTGCAATTTATCAATAACGGTTCTTTCATCAGAATCAATTAATTTTGCAATTTTTTTAATCGAAACTCTGCCGGATTTAATCTCACGTGTAAGAACCGGATAAATAGTTTTCATATAAATACCTCCTGATTGACAAATAATATATATCTGAATCTTTATTCCAATTATATCAATTACGGATGTATTGTTTTAAATAACTGATAAAACGCACAAATAATTGACAGATAACAAAACAACGAATTAATTACATAAAAAATATATTTTTAATAAAACATACAGTTGTCACGAATTTTCGTTGTAATTGTCGCTTTACTACTTTATTTTACACGATTTTTCGTTTAATGTCAATAATATTCTACACCTTTTACTATCTTTTTACTATTAATTTGTCGATTTTAATAAGAAAAGATATTAATAATGCTTTATTAGATTTATAAAAGCGTTTAATGAGATAAAACAATACATAATAATATAAAATACATTTTCTACAAAATTATACTATATATGATACGCCTCTTACAATAAGTGCAAATCTGTGTGCTTAATTTTTCAAATGTTTTTTTAATTTTAAAAAAATGCAGTGTAAAAAGCATTTACACTGCATGAACGAATTTTCATTCATTTAATTTTTATCATTTAGAATTAATAAAATCAAGTTGTTGGTCAATGACGTTAATTACGGTTTGTTTTCCTCTTTCGTCAAGTTTATTAAACTTTTTAATTAACTCATTATTCTGTGAATTTAACTCAAATTTGTTTTTTAAGCCCTCGCTACACAGATCATTTACAGAAACATTAAAATAATCGGCTATTTTTATTAATGAGCTAATAGAAACGCCCTTCTTACTTTTTAACGAATCATTTAATGTTGTTGCTGCAATACCAATTATATCGGCTAATTGTCTTACTGACAAATTATTTTCCGTTAATAAAAATCTGATATTTGAAGATGAAATAAAAGCATAATCTACCATAACTAATTTGCTCCTTTTTATATCAGCATACAGCAAAACTAACAAAAAAATAAAAAAAACGATTTTTATGTAAACAATTTTGTTTTATGTTGACATTTGGGATTTTTTCATATAAAATACATTTGTATTTGGGTTTATATAATATTAAATTTTTTATTAATATATACAAAGTTGTTTATACTATTATCTATCAAATAAAAAATAAAATCAAGTATTTTAGCATATATTATGTTTATTTTGTAAATATAAACATATTTTAATTAATTTTTCATACAAGATAAAACCGTGTGAATTCATATATGTTTTCTACACGGTTTTTATTATGCCCAATCCAATTATATATACGCTACTGCATTTCGTCAATAAAACATGCGTTTTATCAATAACTGATTTTTTATCTTTTAAAGTCAAGTATTATTTATTTGTAATCAAAAGTAACATTAAAATTTTGATTACAATAAAATTTATACAAGGAGAGACTATTATGACATTTCGGGATGATTTTTTAAGACTGATTGATTCCACTACAATATACCGTCTTAGCAAATCTACAGGTATTGAAAGAACAAAACTGCAAAGAATAAAAAGTGGTCAAAAACTTCCGACAAAGGAAGAACTTGAAATAATTTCAAGAGAACTTTCATTGACACCCGATGAAAAAGAAAATATATTTACAGAATTGGAAATAGCATTAATTGGTGAAGATAAATACAAAAGCAGAATACATACTAAAAGATTTATAGAACAACTGTACAATATTTTTAACAATGAATCAGCTAACTCAATCAGTACATCTGAAATAAACCTAAATACAAATAGTATATATACAACAAATACAACAACCGAAACCAACGCTTTAATTAACAGCTTTATGAATGCAGAAACAAGTAAAGAAAATCATATTTATATTTATAACAGCGTAACCGCAGGAGAAATGTTTGAAAATATTTATTCAAAAATAATAAATCATCCGAAACTGTCAGTTACGCATATAATCGGATTCAAACCGCATAATGATACTTATGAAAGTTACTATGCAAATGTAAATATTATAAGTAAAATCTATCCGGTTTTCTTAAGCCAAACAAACTACTATGTATATTACTATTATGATAAAGTAAAAGAAAATTCGATGTTTCCATATACTGTTATCAGTGATAATTATACACTTATGCTTTCATATAATTTTAAGTATGCAATACTTACAAATAATGAAAATGTTGTTAAAACTACAAAACTGGTTTTTGAAGAAAAAATTAAAAATACCTATCCTTTAATAAGTGATATCACAGATGTATTAAGCTATAGTAATATATATGTTGAACATCATTCAAAGTACAAGCAAAATGACACTCAACTAATAACAATCGAATATGAACCTTGCGTATTTCCTTACTTAGATTCTGAACTTGTTAAATTATTATTAAAAAAAGATATTCCAAATTATAACACAATAGTAGAACGATGTTTAAATATCAAAGATTCTTATAGTAAAATTAAATTAAGCCAATCGTATTTTACAAAAGCAGGTGTTCAAAATTTTATTGATAACGGTAGAATAAATGAAATACCTGAATTTGTTTATGACCCCATACCTTTTGAAATCCGTATAGAATTATTAGAAAAATTATGCTATGATGCAAAAATCAGCAAAATAAAAGAACTGCATCTAATAAATGATAATAAACTGAAAGTACCGGAGAACCTAAGATATTGCGGAAACGGTCAGCTTAATGACTTTTTCCTTTTATTATCTAAAAAAGCGCAAAAGCCATCAATAATCAGACTTAACGAATGTGGCTTTGCAAAACCGTTTTATGATTTTGCATCACACTTACGAGAAACTGACATGGTGTTTTCAAACGATGAAACTGTCGATTACATAGAAAGTTGTATCCAAAAATATAAATAAAGTAAAAACGAAGGTGTAGCAATAAAAATTCTACACTTTTATTTTCCCATAAATTAACAAAATCAAAACGGCTTTATTTTGTAAAAAAGCGGAATAAAAGAGATTACAAGTCAAACAATATTAATGCAATATTTTGCAAATATTACAAATTCAGGGGAGTTTTGATATGAAGGCAACAGGTATTGTCAGAAGAATTGACGACCTCGGTCGTGTTGTTATACCAAAAGAAATTCGTCGCACCCTGCGTATTCGTGAGGGCGACCCGCTTGAGATATATACTGCTACCGACGGCGAAGTTATATTTAAAAAATATTCACCTGTAGGAGAATTATCGGCATTTGCCTCACAATATGCGGAAGTTCTCTCAAGAGTAAGCGGTTTACCCGTTATTATTTGCGACAAAGACCATGTTATTGCCGCATCGGGAGTATCTAAAAGAGAATTACTTGAACGACGGGTTTCACCTGTTCTTGAAAATTATATGGAAAGCCGTAAAAGTTATACTGCAACACAGGCAACGGTCGGTGATATTCAACCGGTTGAAGGTGTGGAACACAGAGCGGCAGTCATATACCCTATTATTGCCGCAGGCGATGTTACGGGTGCAGTTGTAATGCTGATGGGCGAAGATAATAAAGTTCCTACTGAAACAGAGGTTAAACTTGCTCATTCAGCGGCCGCTTTTTTAGGAAAACAAATGGAAGAATAAACTATAAGGGTTGCCACAGGCTTGTGTGACAACCCTTATTATATGAAAATATGGTTTATCACACGAGTTAAGTGAAATAATAAAAATTTAGGTCAAGTCTTTTAAAGACTTGCAGGTTTGAACAAAACCCATAATATCTTCCGATATTACAATTTATCGGGCACAAACAGTGTGGCTGTTCAGCTATCGTTAGATTGCATA
>OHQH01000435.1_pt1 | contig 26063 bp, 21 predicted proteins | sample 1577891 | NCBI WGS metagenome assembly OHQH01 (sample SAMEA3879601, study PRJEB24766) | human gut metagenome | biome: human-associated habitat; feature: feces | place: USA | collected 1985/1987
GGTATGCATCTTTCTCAATTAAATCCAGCTTCTCGCCTAATTCATTTCGAATCATGCCTGCATAATATGCGGCACGCTCTTCTTTATCTGCCATGAAGAAAATGGTATCTCCTACTTCAAGACCTGCCAGATTTCTGAATTCTTCTTTCATGTCATCCGGGATAAATTTGTCAATCGGTCCCTTATAGCTTCCCTCTTCTAATACTTCCAGATATCCTAATCCACCCATTCCGATTCCGGTTGCAAATTTCAAAAGTTTCTCATGGAAACCTTTGGACATCTCTGCATGTACGCGGATGGCTCTTACGGTCTTTCCGATAAATGGCTTAAAGGTACATCTCTGGAAGAACTCTGTCACATCGATGATACGAAGTGGGTTCCGAAGGTCCGGTTTGTCACTTCCGAACTCTAACATTGCCTGCTTATAACTGATGATTGGATACGGTGCTTTCGTTACTTTACTGCCTTCCGGTGCGAATTTCTCAAAGGTTGCAGAAAGTACTTCTTCACCAATCTTAAATACATCTTCCTGGGTTGCAAAGCTCATTTCAAAGTCAAGCTGATAGAACTCTCCCGGTGAACGGTCTGCTCTTGCATCCTCATCACGGAAACATGGTGCAACCTGAAAATATTTATCAAATCCGGATACCATCAGAAGCTGTTTATACTGCTGTGGTGCCTGTGGCAATGCATAAAATTTTCCTTTGTATTTTCTGGATGGCACGATGTAATCTCTTGCGCCCTCCGGAGAAGATGCGCAAAGAATCGGAGTCTGAATCTCTAAGAATCCCATTTCTGTCATTTTCTCTCTTAAGAATGAAATTACCCTGGAACGGAAAATAATATTGTCTTTTACTTTCTGGTTTCTCAAATCCAGATAACGGTATTTCAACCGGACATCCTCGCGGACTTCCCTACTGGTCATTACTTCAAATGGAAGCTGTGTATAAACCTCTCCTAAAATATCTACGCTCTTTGCCTCTAATTCAATGGTTCCGGTCGGAATCTTTGGATTGTAGGTCTCTTCATCTCTTTTTTCAATCAGACCTTCTATGGAAACTGCCTGCTCCTTGCGGATTCCCTCTAACAGTTTTCCATCCCGGATTACAATCTGCATTACTGCATACATATCTCTTAAATCAATAAAGGATACGCCGCCATGGTCACGGATATTCTCTACCCAGCCTGCTACCCGAAGTGTCTTTCCAATGTCGTTTTCGCTTACCTGATTTAAGGTTACGTCTCTGTAAATGTTGCTCATCTTATCTACTCCTTTTCTGATATGATTGTCAGCCCGGAGTATAAAAATAACCCCGGAATACTGACTCGTATTCCGGGGCGAATAATCTTCTTATCCGCGGTACCACCCGCATTGGAAAATGAATGCTTCATCTTCCCTCTCTTCGTGCGTAACGTGCACTACGTACTGACCTACTGTAATTCAGCCAGTCGGCTCCAGAGTGTTCCCTTTGCTTTCTCTTCCAAACAGCGCTCTCAGTCGGTGACGCTGTATTCCTGTCGGCCTCTAAAAGTAAGAGTCTCTTTCCCAGCTTTTACAACTATATCTCCTAGTTGTTGACTATGATAGCACTGCTTTTTTTGTTTTGCAAGTATTTTTTACAAATCTGATGCCATTTTTTCACTATGTCCTTTATATTATCCAATTTTATTTTATATAATGAACATAATCTGTTTTTCTCGGAGCGGCGTCTTTTGCCGGTTCTTTTGCATAGCCGATGACACAGTTTCCAATGCCTTCGTAATCTCCTTCAATGCCAAGTTCCTTTAAAATTGCTTTTCCCTCTTCCCGCTCAAAAGTTTCTTTTGCACGGTGAATCCAGCAGCTTCCAAGGCCTAAGGAATGTGCTGCCAGCATCAGATTGCCCATAACGAGGCTTCCATCATAAAGATAGGTAGGACGGCTCTTATCTGCTAACACCACCAGTACCACCGGTGCTCCATAAAACGGATCGCCGGTTGTTCCCATAATCTCAGCATTTACCTTGGAAAGTCTGTCTCTTACTTCTTTATTGGTAACTGCAAGTATAATCGGTGACTGCCTGCCCATTCCGGTAGCCGCATAAGTTCCGGCTTCCACTACTTCTGCAATCAGCTCTTCCGGCACCATATCTTTCTTATAACCTCTGATACTTCTTCTTGTCTCCATTGCTTTTATGATCTCGTTCATTTCTTACTGCTCCTTTCTGATGCTCCGGCGGAAAATTTCATCCGCCTCTTTCACTACTTTTATTTCTCCGGTCTCAATCATATGTTTGATGCGGTTCATATACCAACTGTCACTGATTCCAAGGGGATATTTTAACAACAGATTTCCAATAAGTCTTGCCTGTATGATTTCGCCCTCCGGCAGTTCTCTTCGAATCAGAAAATCATAAAAATCCTCTTTTACACCCACCAGACAACCATTTATCAGAACCCGAAGGGGTGCATCTTCTTCCTTAAGTTCATCCCATCTGGCTGCAAATACTTTCTGTTCATGCTCTGAAAGTTCTTTTTCCAATGGGAGGAATCGATAAAACTGTCCGGCATCTACTTCTCCCCAGGAAGAATAACGTACCGTCGTATTTTCCTCTTCTCTTACATAATCCGGCAGACGTACCACGGATATCGCACATTCATATTTCCGCAGCACACTGACTGCATGGCAGAGTCCGCACAGGGAATAAGGCTTGTTGCTGTACCAGATACGGAAAGATTCTCCCTGCTTTGCAAACTGCTCCATCCGCTGCAGCTCTTTCCCATAGGTTTCCACTGCCTGCTCTAATTCTTCCCGCTCCTCTTTCTCATCCTCATTCCAATAGACACCATACTGCTCTAAGATTATCTTCTTCCGATATGTACCATCCAGCGGTTCCCTCAGGCTGCCAATGTCCAACATAAATGGCAGTATAATGACCTCCGCAGAAGTTCCGCCAACTGCTTCTCCTGCAAACATGCCTTCAAATGTGGCTTTGTCCGGCTTTTCCCCAAGCCATGCGGTTGGTCCATCCTCATAATCCGGCTGCTGATAGTTCTTCGCAAGCTTCATGGCTCCGCCTTCGCTCTCGCCAAATAAGATTTCTATCATCTACACTTCTCCCTGCTCTATGAGATATTCTAAGAATGCTTCGCATCCGCGTGTTACATCCGCATAAGTCTTATCGAACCTGCCGCTGTACCATGGGTCAGATATTGCCGCCTGCTCTCCGGCAAAGGAAAGCAGCATAGATATTTTACCGCCACGATGCCCGGTTATCCGCTCGATTCCACGGATGTTACTTTCGTCCATCCCTATAAGGTAATCATAAATCTCATAATCGGATTTTGTCAACTGTCTCGCCCGCTTGTCCCGAAAATCGGTCTCCGGCTTATTTCCGATTCCATGCTTCTTAAGCTCCGCCTGCGCCGGCGGATAAATCGGATTCCCAATGCCATTCCAGATTTCTTCCGTGCTGGTGGCAGCCGAGGCTATCTCGAATCGGTCGGTGAGGCCTCGTCTGGCGACGAGGTCCTTTAGGATGAATTCTGCCATGGGGGAACGGCAGATGTTGCCTAAACAAATGAAGAGAACTTTTATTTTTCTTTGCATATATTGGTATAACCTCTTTCTCATAAAACCTTATCTTGGTATAGCTTAGCATATTTTACTCTTTCCTGGTAGGCAAAAGAAGTGCAAATGTAGGTAAAATTTACCGCTTGTACTCTTCTTACTTTAGGCTATTCCTATATACTACTCACTCGTTTTATTTCCTTTTTGGCATACTCCATGTCCGCCAAGGTCATCTCCTTTTTTAACTGCTCCCTTACTTTTCATCTGCTCCAGTTTGTCCTTCGTATCTTCCATTTTGAGATGCGTGTATATGTTCATGGTAGTCGCTATGTCTGCGTGTCCCATAAGATATTGTAAAGTCTTTACTGATGTTCCCGATTTTGCCATGTTGGTACAATAGGTATGTCTGCATATATGAGGTGCAATCTTTGGCAGTTCCACTTTATAGATTTTATTGTATTTCTCAACAGACCTTGGGAACTTCTTTTCCCATTGATATGCTAACATTGGTTTTCCTCTGCCATCCAAAAATAGGAAACCATTGACCCCATCTATCATCATTTCTATTTTGGGTTTTTTCCTGCTTGAAGCAACACGCTTAAATGCCTCATACACCTCGTCGCTCATTGGCAATACCCTTGTTCCTGCTGTTGTCTTGGTCTGCTCTATATAGGCTTTCTTACCACCGGTGTATTGTAACTGCTTATTCCAGTGTTAGAACATATGAAACAATAGGACGAAGCAAATCTTCCTCTGTAACAAAAATACAACATCAAATACACGATTCAAACAAGAACGAGCCGATTATCTGTGAGATGTTCTCACAAATTCATCGGTCCCTATACTAATCCAGCTAGCTTATATTAATCTTTGCGTTGCCTAACTAAATCTTTAGCAAGAAGTTCAATTTGATGTTCTAACTCTTCATTTAATTTGCTTTCTCTTATAAAAAGAGCTTTTATATTACTTATATCTTTTGGTAATTGGGATAAATATTCATATCTATTGAGTGTTGCATTGATGATGAAATACCGTTTGAGATACCAGAAAGCTGGGAATGGATTAGATTGGGATCGTTGTTTACTATCAATCCAAGAAATAATATAGCTGATGATAGGATTGTTGGATTTATGCCAATGCCACTTTTAAAAGATGGATTCAATAACAGTCATACTTATGAAAAAAGGTTGTGGAAAGATGTAAAAAACGGCTTTACTCATTTTGCAGATAATGATGTTGTAATTGCCAAAATTACACCTTGTTTTCAAAACAGAAAATCAGCTGTGATTCATGACCTTCCAAGTGGATATGGTGCAGGAACAACAGAGCTTCACGTCCTCCGTGATTACACAAAAAAGTTGTATATGCCTTACTTTTTAATGATTTGCAAAACCCATGCGTTTGTTCAAAATGGCATGAAAAATTTTAGTGGAACAGCTGGGCAACAGCGTGTGGGGAAAGAATTTATTTTTAATTATTTAGTACCACTTCCACCGGTAAATGAACAAAAAAGAATTGTAGAAAAAATAAATGATGTGATAGAATCTTGTGATATTTTATAAAATCAGGCATACACTTCAAAACAATCCGAAGTGCATGCCATTATCATTACCAGTTTATAATCGTATCTACGATTTCACGTTGTTCAGTCGATGTTTTACGAAGATAAATACGGGTAGTTCTTTTCTTTATCTCCGTATGCATTAACCATAGGGATAACTTCAAGAAGTTTTTCAATAATACGCTTCTGCTCTCCAATAGGTGGTATTGGAATAAACAACGCAGCTATGGTCGATGGACGTAATTCTGTTTGATTTGTTGAACCTTCTCCCAACTTCTCAAGATATGGCTGGTAATATTTCAATGTATAAAACAAATAGTTTTTTATTAAATATTTGCAAGCACGAATGATTGTGACATGAGAATCCGGAATAATGGTAAAGTCATTTATTCTGTCAGAATCATGAAACATACCAATTCGTCCAAGTGTGCCATTGCCTGTTGAATTAATAATTATATCTTCATTAATCATATACTCATCAATCGGATATTTTTTAAATGCTTTCACATCTAAGCATTTAGCTAACGAAATATCTATTCCACCAAGCTTCACATTGCATTTCTGTGCAAATACATAAACATTGCTACAGTCTGCATACTTCGGAGATTTACCACGTTTAATTTCTTTAACAGTAATATTTTTAAGTCTCACCCACTCCCAACTCTCTGGAATCTCAAACGGCACCTCATCCGCAATGCACACCGGCTCATTTTTGCCAACTTTCTCATAAGGCAAGTTATCGGCACCACGAAAGATATAAGAAGGGTTCTTTTCCTTCTTGATTTTTCCATCTTTGATAAGCTGTTCTTTTTCTTTACTTATTCTCTCCAGCAATACAGAAGCAGGTTCATCATTTGGGTCTTGCGGAACAAGTTTACCCTGAACAGCCATCTGTAATATTGAATTTTTCAACTGTTGTCCAGTCATTATTCTTCCTCCAAATCAATTCCCAAGATTTCCGTAATCTGAGCCAAAATACGGTCTATATCTGCATTCAGGCTCGCTCGCTTTTCCTGATACTGCTGAATCAGCTCCTTAGGTGGCAGAATTTCTTCTTCCTCGTGAGGGTATCCGCAAAGGTCGATATTATAATTTCTCGCAACAATCTCTTCTGCCGTGTATTTCTTTGCCTTGTCAAAACCATCTACATTGATTTCTTCTCTGTTGTTCCACCATTCAATAGCCGATTCAAAATGTTTGAGCTCCATTGCCTTCGTCTTAGAAAAATTCTTGTATCCTTCCGGCATGTCCAGACGATAGAACCAAATTTCTTCTGTCGACTTTGTATGATCGAAGAACAAGATATTTGTTGTAATAGAGGTATATGGGGCAAATACACTGTGCGGCATACGAATTACAGTATGCAGATTAAATTCTGAAAGCAGCTTTTTCTTAATGGCAACCTTGGCATTATCTGTACCGAACAGAAATCCATCCGGCAAAATAACTGCCGCACGACCATTCTTTTTCAACCGATACATAATAACAGACATAAACAGGTCGGCGGTCTCACTGCTTGCCAAATCTGCCGGAAAATGATTTTTCACTTCTGTTTTCTCATTGCCACCGTATGGAGGATTCATCAGAATAACATCAAACTGATCATCCACGGTGTAATCCAGTACATCCTTCAACAGAGAATTATCATGGTAAATCTTAGGCACATCAATCCCATGCAGCAACATATTGGTGATACACAACATATAAGGGAACTGCTTTTTCTCAATACCGTAAATAGAATTATCATATGCTTCCTGATCTTCTGTTGTTTTTACCTTTTTAGAGAGTTCTTTCAGCCAGCTCGTGAGAAAGCCACCCGTACCACAGGCAAAATCTGCAACATGTTCGCCAATCTGAGGATTAATCATCTTTGCCATAAAATCCGTTACAGCACGAGGCGTATAAAATTCTCCGGAAGAACCGGCACTTTGCAGTTCTTTCAAAATGGTTTCATAAATCTCGCCAAAGGCATGGCTTTCTTCATAATCTCCAAGATCAAGGTCATCTATCACATTGATAACCTGACGAAGCAAAACGCCATCTTTCATATACTGATTTGCATCAGCAAAAGTTGTTTGCACGATGGCTTTCTTTATTGGGGTTGATGAATCAACTTTGACACCCGGAATGATTATTTTTCCGGTGGCATCCTTGATGTCATTTCCTTTTAATACAGGAAATAGTGTGTTATTCACAAAGTTTAACAATTTATCACCTGTTAAAGCTGTTCCTGTATGATCGTCAACAGCCCAGTTCTGCCAGCGACACTCTTCCGGAATAATAGAAACATACTCTTCATCATCCCATTCCCAATCCTGCTCTTTTGCATCATATACTTTCAAAAAGAGCATCCATGCAATCTGCTCAATACGCTGGGCATCACCATTGATACCGGCGTCATTTCGCATAATGTCACGAAGTCTTTTTACAAATCCCGATAAATTACTCATCTTCTATACCGCCTTAATTTTTTGTTTTCCTGAAACTTATACAGCTTCATCTGCATAAATTGCTTCTTCAAGTTCTTTGACTGCCTGCATATAACCGGCTTTTCCTCCAAAATATCCGGCAATTTTTGCAGGTTTTCCGAGTTTCTGGAACGGATCAAGTTTTAAAATCTCTGTTTTTTCAATTTCATAAATTCCAGTATTCATATACTTATCAAGAAGACTTTCCAGCACTTCTCTTGCAATACCACTATATTTGCTGAGAAAATCCTTTTTCTTCACATTGTTGGCTCGCTCCTTACGGGTCAACGGTTTCTTGTCAAATGCTACATGGCAGATAAAATCAAAATCATCCACATCTGCCATACCCTGCTCTGATTTCATCAATTCCAGATCAATACCACGTTCCAACAACATTTCCCTGATTTTTTCTTTCTTTTCTTCCTTTGACCATTGACGAATGAAATTATCCAAAGAGGCGTATTCTCCACGGATATTTTCTTTTGTATAATCCACAATACTTTCCTGTCGAAGTAATTTCCCATTTGCATCATATACCGATACCGTTTTGTGGATAATATCTACCTTGCAACCATCACGGCTGACAATAGGTTTGGGATTTTTCGGTCCCGGTGGTTCAATCGGAACAGGTGGATCATCTGGTCCAGGAGTAGGTGGTGTTTTCTGTCCTCCCGGCGTGAATCCAGGATCAATCATAATCGGACCGTCCCAGTCAGGATCAGCAAATAATCTGGTAACATTGCGGAAATCCATAACAACAAAATGTGTTTTTCCTTCTTTTTCACGCAGCCTGGTGCCACGTCCGATAATTTGCTTAAATTCTGTCATGGAACCAATCATTTCATCCAAAACAATCAGCTTTGTCATTTTACAGTCTGCACCGGTAGATAAAAGTTTTGATGTAGTCGCAATTACCGGATACGGTGCTGAGACAGAAATAAAATAATCCAATTTCTTTTTACCATAATCATCACTGCCTGTAATACGCACAACATAATCTGGATTTTCTTTCACCATATCAGAGTTCAGATTAACCAATGCTTGACGCATACGTTCAGCCGCATCTTCTGTTGCACAAAATACAATCGTTTTTGCCATTCTGTCCGTACTTTTCAAATAACGAGTAATCTCAGATGCCACCTGTTGAATACGATCTTCGATGATAATATTGTAATCATAATCACTATTAGTATAAATGCGATCTTCTATTTCATTACCATAAATATCTCGCTGTCCCTTACGAGGTCTCCATCCTTCCCCAATATCTGTCATAATATTGATAACCTTGAACGGAGCAAGGAAACCATCTTCAATGCCTTCTTTCAGGCTATACATATAAACAGGTTCACCAAAATAGCTGAGATTGGAAATATACTTTGTTTCCTTCGGTGTGGCAGTCATACCGATCTGGGTAGCAGAACTGAAATATTCCAAAATTCTGCGCCAGCGGCTTTCCTCTTTTGCAGAACCACGATGACACTCATCTACAATAATGAGATCAAAAAAATCTGGTGTAAAAAGCTCACTAAAATGTTCCTTGTCATCGTCACCAACCAACTGCTGATACAGAGAAAAATACACCTCATACCCAAAGCCGACCTACCAGAACCAGATCATTGAACATCATCGGCTTATATTCTTTCAGATGCTCCCGATGCATCCTACCACATTTTCCAATAGTACGTTAGTTCCAATACCGGAATATAGTAATCTTCAACCAACTTATATATAATACCGATTTCTTTGATTCTCTCTTTTATCTTCTTAACCTCGATTCACGATTTTTATATCACATCGAAACTCATTGGTGTAGTAACACCATCTGCGAACCCGAAAACCCTTGATATTACTGGACTTCTATGATATGAATGAAGTGAATTTACTGATTTTTTGCCTCTTCCCGTTTTAGGAACTGGGATAAAATTACCTATGGTATAACAAAGTCTTGCAAATAATTTTATATAACAATCTATTCCAATGTCTTTTATCTCGGAATATACGCTCTTAGGAAAACTAAATAGTATGTCACCACTTACACCCCAATTATTGTTATTTCCAATTCTCCATGAAGCATCATAATACTTGTATTTTGTCCTCTTCAGCATTTTTCTTTCTTCAATTTTCAAAGTGGACCTCCAGCATTTTTTATAAACGTAAATTAATCTTTCTGGAGTATAATTAGTTTGAAATCCTTTAGTACCATCTACATCATAATTTATTGTTTTTATAGCATTAATAGGATCTTGATTCACATCATTTTCTGAGGAAAAAATTTCTGGAAGATAATCAAATGTATTACAAACATACTCATATACTCTACCAATGTCTTTTTTAATGCATTCAGCAATACATTTAATATCCATACATTCATAAATAAAATTATTTTCTATTCCTCTCATCTACTTCCTCCCTCGTAAACTTTGCTACACCACCAATTTTATAGAACTTCCAAATTAAGCCTTCAGTCTGTCTATAATTATCTTCTTATTTGCTCTGTTACTGCTATCATCTCTACTTATAAAAAGCATACTCCCGTCAATATCAATACCAAATTTTCTTACTTTGCTATCTCTAAAAAGTATTTTCTAAAAATTTCCTTTTCTGCTAGTTCTTCCTTGGTTTCCCCCAACAAAAAAATTCACAAACGACCAATGCCCTTACGCATCATATCTTTTGTGAACTTCTAATTTCTTTTTATCATATTTACTTAGCTTTTTCATAACTTTTCTCTCCCCCCAAAATTCTATATAAATATTATGCATCTCCTTTCTCCAAATTGCAACCTTTTTTAATAAAAACCGTCAAAATCTCCCCTCTTATCAATCTGCTTCACGCCCCAATTCGACAATACTTTCTATGATTCCTGTTTTATACTTATACCTCTATCCTTATCTAATTATTTTTCCATCACAAAAGAGCACAGAATCTCTTCCATGCTCTTATCTTACAACTTTCATCTATCTAATTATCTTCCGGCTGAACTTCCTCTTCCTCAGAATCCTTATCCCCGGACTCTTCTTCCATCCTCATCACGATTTCTTCCTCTTCTAACACTTCTTCTTTCTGCGCTGCATCCTCCGGCACATCTCCTTCTTCTAAAACCACACTTTCTTCCTGCACCGCATCTTCCACAACTACTGTCTCGCCCTGCTCTGCATTTTCTGTATCTTCCGTGCCTTCATCTGAAGCAAAAACGTCCTCTTCCGCTTTCTCCTTCTCCTCTTCTTCCGTTTCTTCCCCTCCCCCATCCTTCCGGAACTTCTCCCGGAACTGCTCTTTCTTGGCTGCCACAGCGTCCTTGAGGGCAAGCTTCTTCTCTTCGCGGTTTTCTAAGGCTTCCTGCTTCTTTGCGTCACGGAGTTTTTGCTGTTCTTCGCGCTGTGCGGCTTTCTTAAGCTCTTTTTCCTGGCGCTGCTCTTCTTTGATGCGAAGCTTCTCGGCTTTATCCTGCTCCTTCTGCTGCAGGCGGTTCTGGCGAAGCTCGTCTTTCGCCTGCTGCTTCTGGCTCTTCTTGACCTGTTTTTTGGCGGAACGCTCGATAGAACGGATCATGCTCTTGGCATCACCGACTCTGCGGCGGGCACTGCGGTATGGATCGTAGAGGAAATAGGATGCTGTGGTAAGTGCCAGCAGCACCAGTCCTACGATAAGGCAGATTGGAAGCAGGAAATCGTAGAAGCCGTACTTTAATTCATAGCCGATAAAGAGAACCAGCATCACCGGGAAAACTACTGCAGAGAAAATATCGCAGATGAGTCTCCAGAGAAAGAAGCACTGCTTCTGGTGTACAAAAATGGCTGCCTGCACGCCGGTAAAGAACATCAGCATCAGACAGATTTGTGATGTGATTCCATGTAAAAAGCCTACAAAGACGCACAATGCCAGTGAAAAGAAAAACATGGCAAGGGCGTAGCCTCTGCGGTATGCATATTTGTATTCCCGCATTCCCTCTCGCTTATCTGCACTCAGGTCATGGATTTCATATACCCGGTCATTGACCCGCTCCTTCATGTCCTCCCGGTATTTGCGGCCTTCTCTGGCATGTGCCATATTTTCGTCCATGTCTTCGTCCAGTTCCTGCAACATTTTCTGTTCCATAAAAATCTGCTGCAGCAACTCATCTTCCCGCTCTCTGCGCTTTGTGATTTCATCCTGAATCCAGCTTGCCTTCTGCATCTGGAGACTCTCTTTCATCCATTGTTCCTTTTCCATATTTTCACCCATAGCTGCCTTCTCCGTTTCGTACGCTTCCATTCTGTTCTGTTTCTAATCAATCAAATCATTCTGAAATCTCGACAAATGCTCATAAGGAAGAATCAGTCTTCCCCGGTATAAGCCGCAGCCGTCATTCATCAGGCTGTTGCTTACTGCTGTAAACATGTCGACATTCACACCGGAAAGCTCCAGTTCCTGCAAACGCCTGCACCGTTCATAAGCTTCATCAAAATAAATGCATTCTCCCTCCGGGATGGTATCCCGGCGTGCTCTGGATGCTTCCTGCTTTTTCTCATAATTAATATGATTGGCGGAACCGATTTCTGCAATGTCATCCATCTGCTTTGTGCGAAGCTGCATTTCCACATAACATCTCGCACTGTTATCATAAAAAGTAATATGTAAGGATTTGTAATCGTCCTCCTTTTCGCTGGTGATATAATCCCGGTAATATGGTTTTACAGCATCATCCAAAAGCGGGGAACTGCTTCTTAAGACACCGCCTGTCGGCTCTGCCGTAAATCCACGCTCCTCTAAAAACTGTGGCAGCACATTTGCAATCTGATAAAGGTGCTTTAATTCCTCTTCTTCGCGGTTCTCATGATTTTTCAAATGACACCGTGGCATGGAAATCACAATCCGGTATGCAATCAGATCACGGAAGCAGTTCAGCTTTTCCTTTAATTCTGCAATGTCCGGATAGCTTTTATGCTTTTTATAATAATCATAAATATACTCTACAATATAGCCGTTGAATTTGCCCTCCGCACGAATCAGTGACTTGATTCTTCCTTTAAAAGTAAAGGAAAGATAAGGATATTCCATTGCCATATATTTGTAGAACTCACGGATTTTCTGGGACTGCGCTGTCAGGAAATCATTGTGCTCTAACAATTCCATAATCTGAATCAGGAAATTGCAGTGCACCAGATCCACTTCATTTTTTGATACTTTTGCGGATGCCCGGAGGTCCTGCGTATACTTTTTCAATATCCGGAACACCGTTGCTCCGGAGTATAAGTAATCATTTAATGTAACCATTTTTCCTCGCTAAAATATCTTTTTATTTCAAATACTCTGCCAGTTCATATACCCTGTTTCTTGTTAATTCTGCCGCCTTATCATTTTCCAATAATGGCTGCAGGCTTCCGCCCTCGGCATCTTTTCCGGCTTCCTCTACTGCACTGTCTTTTGTCTTAATCCAGTCACGCTCTTCCTGGGTAAGCGTCGTCATAGTGTCCTCATCCAAAGTCTCTTTTAAACGGCTCCAGATAGAATTCAGCTCATTATCCCACAACTGATACAACTGCAGAGACAGGGTATTCATTTCCTGCTGTGCCAGTTCTCCACTGGAAAGGTCTTCCTGCATGGCTGCTGCTTTCTCCTCGATTTTCTGCAATTCACTCTCTATGGATACATCGGAAGTTGTGGTTTTATCATTTACCGTAACCTTATCTCCACTCGGTCCTAAAAAGGTATCAAAGGTCAGCGTATTAAAAATTGCATAGAATGGAAGCGTCGTATCCTCATCGGTAAGACCAATGGATGCCCAGTCCAGGAATCTTTCCGGCAATTCATCTAACGGTGCACCCGGCAGATAAATATATAAATCATAAACCTCTTCCAAACCAGCCGGTCCCGTGTAAATATATTTCACGCCGCCTTTAATTTCCGTGTCGCCTTCTGTTTCCTTCGTTGCAATATTCTCCAACTGCATCTCATAGGTATAATCATTTATCTTTTCCGGCTGGGTGAATTTTCCATAGAAATCACAATAGTAAAGGGTTCCATTTGGATATCCATCCCCGCTATCTCCCGCATCTGCATCATGATAATTTCCCACAAAAGAGCCATCCTCGGATAAAATCAATGTAGAATCCCATGCACCGGCTCCGCTGGTAAACATAAAGCTTTCTCCTGCAAGCTGTGCAAAAATGTCATCTTCATCCACATTTTCCGTTTCTGTCTCCTCTGTCACCTCTTCTGAGTTTTCCGTTTCTTCCGTCTCAGTCTCAGCCTCTGTTTCTGTGGTCTTTTTCTCCGGCTCCACGACTCTTCTTCCGCAAGCCGCAAACGTTGACATTCCCAACGCTGCACTTAATATCATTGCTAAAAACTTTTTCCCTTTCATAAACGAATCCTCCTGATGTTCCTTTTCATTTCTCGCCCCTTTTTTATCTTTCTATGATTCTAAATCAAAGACATCCTGGTTTCTTCCCCGCTCCTTTGCCGCATAGAGTTTCTCATCCGCTAAGCGGTATAATATCGTAACAGCAATTCCTTCTGTATAATGCTGTACACCACTGCTGAAAGAGCATTCGATATTCTTTTCATGCTTTGTAAATTCCTCATATTCCCATCTTATATGCTCTAGCATTTTACCGATTTCATCCGTGTTCATGCCCTTTAAAACCAGCATAAATTCTTCTCCGCCAAAGCGTACTACAATCCCTTTATTCTTTACATGCTTTGTTAAAAGTCTTGCAAATTCCACCAGAACAATGTCTCCAAACCCATGTCCGTAAGTGTCATTCACATGTTTAAAGAAGTCAAGGTCAATCAGTACCGCATCAAATTCTTCCTTCTCATCCAGAATAAGTTCTCCCAGATACTGATTTAAATAACGACGATTATAGAGTCCGGTCAGTGCATCTTTATCTGCGGCATCTTTCAACTGTTCATTCAACTTCTTTACTTCTTCTTCCTGCCTCTGTCTCTGCATCTGAAGCAGGATAGAAATCAAAAAGACACAAAGTAAAACGATAAGCAGGGAACAAAGTGTGCTCTGCAGCACGACTTCTTTTGACAATTTTTCACTTTCCAGCGGTCTCATATAGGCTAAAATAACTGCTGCCACATCGGCTACAATTACTATGCCGGCAAACCGGATTGCATTTCCGGTTGGAATAAAAATCGCAATTGCTACCATCGCAAGTACCATGTATACAATCGTTCCCGTCTGATATATATAATATAGTGTTGGAAATTCCACAAGGCTTAATACTGCTATCATCAAATAAGACGCATAACGTATCTGACCTTTTTTAATTCCAATGAAACTTCCTGCGGCCATAAGTAACATACAGATTCCACAGAAAATCGTTGTTCCGTTCCATCCGAAAATCAATGCATTTCCAATAAATCCTGCCAGATTTCCGATACAGCTTCCCATTGCCAGCACATAAAACTGTCTGCGGTTCACATCAATTGAAGTATCAAATAAAAAATTCATCTTACCTCTCCCATTTTATGAAAATAAAATTTTCAATTTATCCAGTGTATTTGCACATATCGTAAGTTTCTTTTTTAATTCATCATCCGGCTGTGTCTGATCCGGAACCATTGCCACCTGACAGCCTGCCTGACAAGCACTCATAACCCCATTGGGCGAATCCTCCACCGCAAGGCATTCTTCCGGAGCAAGTCCAAGTTGTGCACATGCAAAAGTATAGATATCCGGTGCCGGCTTTCCGTGTTCTACCATGGTTGCACTGATGATTTCATCAAAGTACGGATATAGTCCTATCTGCTTTAAATATCTTTCTGTCCGTTCCATGTCGGTTGCCGTTGCAACTGCCCGCCGGATTTTCTTTTCTTTTAAGAAATTCAATAACTCAATAGCTCCTCTTTTTATCTCAATACCGTTCTTTGCAAGATATTCCTCCATCAATTCCTTCCGGTAAGCCCGGATAGCCGGATAGTCAAGATTCTCATCTGCAAACATTTCCTTTAAATGCGCCGGTGCAAAGGGTTGTCCTAAGGAACGCATAGACAATGCCTGCTCATCACTCATTTCATAGCCAAAATGCGCCATTGCCTTAGGCCAGCAGATTCTATAGTATTTCTCTGTATCAATGAGTGTTCCGTCCATATCAAATAAAACTGCTTTTATCATATTACATTTTCTTCCTGCCTTTTTCATAGACTAATTTGCCATACCCACTACCACAGTTACCGAAAAAAGATTTTCCTCCTGTTTCAGAAAAACATCCCCGTTCATTTTATGCATCAGCTTTCTGCATATATAAAGCCCCAGTCCGCTTCCTTCCTGGTTTCCTGCATTGGAGCCACGATAGAAGCTGTCAAAAAGATGCGGAAGTTCCTCTGCCGGAAGAACTTCTCCTGTATTTTCCACGGTAATCAGCACACAGTCTTCTTCTTTTGAAATTGATATACCAATTTTTTTGTCACTACCATATTTTATAGCATTTTCTATGATATTCTGCAATACTTCCAGCAAACGTTCTGTATCTGCTTTCACCAGAGAATTCTGATACTCCCCCATGTTAAACCCTATATGAAGCTGTGAAAGTTTATCTTTATAGTATACTGTATCTCAACAGACATTTCCGATGGCATGCCTTCTTCCGTAAGTTCTTCTGCCAGGTCATCTAATTCTTTTGCCAAATCAGCCCGGGTCTTTCCTGCCATATTCCCCATTGCCTGTGATACATCTGATATGTAGACATCACTTTCTTTTCCAAATGTCGTAATCAGATTCTTACTTTTCATGGTATCTGTTGTAATAACCACTCCCAGCATAAAAACGGAACAGAGGAAAAAGGACAATATAATCGTAAGGAACCGTCTTGGACTGCTTAAAATATCATTGACTGCCAGATACCAGGTACTGTTAAAATGGCTTTTTCCCAGCCGGTAAATGGATTTCTTTTTAAAGCGTTCTCCGGACTGACCGTTTCGAATAGCATCCACCGGTGTCAGCTTCTTTACTTTTCCGGTACACCGGTATGCAAACCAGATAGTAACTGCAATAACAATGACTGCGCCCATGAAATTTACCGTAATGGCATGACTGTTTCCCAACATCATATTTTCTGTCACCGACTGCAGCAGCATATTGCCAAATGGGATGCTTGCCAGGAATCCAATTGCTGCTCCCACAACAGCCAGCATCAGATATTTTACAAGATAAAGGCTTCGTATCTTAAAGTCCGTAATTCCGATGGCTTTCATGACACCGATTTCCCGGTATTCTTCTGTCACCGTAAAAGTAATCGTAAATTTTAACACTGCAAAGGATACAATCATCAGACATACACTTAAAACCAGCACCACAAATGCCACAATCATATCCATGACATAACACAATTTAAAAATGCCCCGTCCCCGGTTAAATAGGATGTTGGATGCATTGCTTAATAAAGAGGCTATTTCCGATGGATTGTCTGTGTCAATATAAATGATCTCGCCACGGTATTCTGCAAGACTTTCATCCGATGCAAATTTCTGATAATCCGCTTCATTTAAAATAAATCTTTTATTTCCCATAAATTCAGAACCCAGCAGCGCATCTTTTGCTTTTCCGGCAATCGTAAGCTCCATACTGTTTTCGCCATGGGTAATCGTAAGTTTATCTCCCTCTTTTAAATCATTTGCATCTAAGAAATTTCCTGTGACATAGACCTCACCCTCAGGCACTTTTGTAAGCTCCTTATTATCCTTTGTGAAAAAATGTATCTCACTTTCGGAAATGGATTCTATGATTATTGCCTTGTTTGCCATATCAAGTTCTTTTCCCTCTGCCTTGATATTCCCCTTGGTTGCATACATAATATGATCCATGCGGTAGTCTTTTACATACTGACAGGTATCCAAAAGCTCCGGCACACCGCCATCCCCCTGCTGGGTCAGTACTACATAATCTCCAATGTCTGCCTGATTAAGATAATAATCGGTTCCATTTACTACCGTCAGTACATTGTTCAACCCGCTTGCCACAAACATGGCAGCTAAAATAATAAACAGCAAAATTACAATATTAATTGTTTTCTTTCGCTTTAAGTCTTTGCGTAAGATATCCCAAAACATCTTCTGCTCCTTTCTATCCTCTTAGTATACCTCAACTACGCGAAACACGCTTTGCAAGTTTCGCGCCGCAGTGTGCATCCTCGCGGAGCGTTTTTTACTTTACAGGAAAGCAATTTCCTGTAAAGAAAAAAAGAACCGGCAAAGTTTTATTTCCTTTGCTGGTTCTACTATAACGAATCAATTATTAAAGAATCCTTAAATCTGAAAATTCTTATTTCATGCTTTCTTTTAAAATAAATGCCATCAGAAGTGCATCCGGTCCGATATGGGTTCCGATTGCCATTCCAACTTCATGTAAGCTGCTTTCTGTCAGGGAAAATGCTTCCATGGTTTCTTTCCGGAATTCCTCTCCCATTTCCGGGTTATTGCTGTGAGCAAATTCTACCGGCATGCAGCTATCCACTTCTCCTTTTTTCAAAAATGCCTGCATTCCGCTTTTGGCTGCTTTCATACCGCGGGCTTTGGAATATCCTTCAATCTCTCCATTCCGGAGCAGCAGCACCGGCTTGATTCCCATTACATTTCCCACTGCTGCAACTACCGGAGAAATACGTCCGCCCTTTTTCAAATATAATAATGTGGACGGAACACCGGTAAGATAGGTACGGTTCTTTACTTCTTCCAAGATTCCTGCAATCTCTTCTGCACTTTTGCCTTCTTCTTTTAACTTCACGGCATACTCCACCAGAAGCCGCAAGGATAAGGATGCCTGCAGGGAATCCACGATATATATCTTTTCATATCCGCACATTTCCTTCGCCAGCACTGCCCCATTATAAGTTCCCGAAAGCTTCGAGGAAATAAGAATCACCAACACTTCTTCCCCCGTTTCTTCTGCCGCTTCATACTTTTCTAAAAATGCTGCCGGTGATGGCTGGCTGGATACCGGAAGTTGTTCCTCGCTGCGCAGTTTCTCATAAAATGCTTTGAAATTCTCTTCTGTATTCCGGTCAAATATAACATCTTCAAAGTTTGCCGAAATCGGCACCAGATCCACGCCCATTGCCTTTGCTTCGATTTCTAATATATCGGATCCTGTATCTGTAATTATCTTCATTTTCGTCTCCATCTCTTGACTGTTGTCTGTATCTATGCCACACTATATGTGAGATAATTTATATCACATTGTTGTGGCTGCATAAGTAGCATTGTAGCATAGTTTTCCCTTTTTTCAACGGTTTGATGTGAGACATTTTATATCATTTTGTATCATGATACGGATGTGGTGCCGGTGGGTGGGACAGTCGCTTTATATTTGTTATTACGATTTGTATTTGATACATACATTGCTTCTAACGTCAAAGAGCGGTTTTTCTTGCACTGCATTTTTCTTTTGCCGATAAAGCCTGTCTTTCCAATGTTTGACAGTATGCCGGACTCTGTTCGCCTGAATGCGGATACGATATATGCAGTCTGTTAGAGACGCTTAGAATTCCGGCAGCAACCGGCAACGCTGGCACAGGGACTTGCCAGCGAGGCACATCTTAAGCATGGATGCGAATATGTGCCGGGTGCCGGAAGATACGGAAACTTTAACGGAATTCTTAGCGTCTCTTTCAGACGGAATGTGGTATCCGCATCAGACGGACAGAGCCGGCATCCGGTCAAAGCAACGGAAAGGACAGCCTGACAGCAAGAAAAATACAGTGCTAAGAAAAATAACGCTCTTTGCGTAATGAACCAATGCACATATCAAATGCAAATCGTAAGAAACAAATATCATATTCTGTCCCATCCACCGGCACCACATCCATAGCACATACGAACAGGAGCATTTAAATGAAAGAAACAGACAAACGATACGAAGCAAACCGCCAGGTAAAATTAAAGATTGCCCGTGCCCTGACCAAACTCATGGACACCAAAGCATTTTCCGATATATCCGTAACCGATATTATTACCACTGCCGGAGTAGCAAGAGCTTCCTATTACCGGAATTTTCATTCCAAGGAAGAAGTGTTGATTAAAATTACGGACGATATTATGGAAGAATACCGGAAGCGGGCAGAAAAGCTTGAAAATGACTTTTTCAGCTATGAGGCAATTTTACTGATTTTCCGGTATTTTAAGACTTACAAGAAATTTATTTTAAGTGTATATAAGGCAGGTCTTGCATACATTTACTTAGACCTTTTTGATCAGGAATTAGAAAATCATATGGGTGACATGCCTTATAATGATATTCACCGGTATAAAGTCTACTTCTATTCCGGTGCGCTCTATAATGTTTTCTTAAAATGGCTGCAAAACGGAATGAAAGAACATCCTTCCGCTATGGCTTCCATGGTGACGGAAATGTTAGAACAGGGAGCCTATCCGCTAGCTTAACTGCCAGCGGACATGGCTTCCTTCTTCATCTTTTGTAATAAGAAGCTGGTCTTCCATTTCCTGCTTTAATTCTGTTACATGGGAAATGATTCCAATAAGCTTTGAGCCGCCTGCCATCTCTTTTAATACCCGGACTGCCTGCTCTCTTGCATGCTCATCCAGGGAACCAAAGCCTTCATCAATAAACATCATATCAAGATGTATGGCAGCAGAATTTTCCTGAATCTCATCTGCCATGCCCAGTGCCATGGATAACGCCGCCATAAAAGACTCTCCTCCGGAAAGCGTACGGACTTCCCGCTCTTTTCCGGTTACATTGGAATATACCATAAGGTCAAGTCCCTTGTTCTTTCCGATTGCAGCCTTCTTCTCATCAAACATTCTGAGTTCAAACTGTCCTGCTGACATTTCTTCAAAACGGCGGTTTGCTGCATAAAGAATCCGCTCCAGATAATAACGTTGCACAAAGGTCTCCAAATCCATACGGCTGCCGGACACATTTCCGGAAATGACAGTATAAAGCCGTGTTATACGGTTGTGCTGCTCTAATACCTGCTGCCGCCCGCTCCATATTTCCTCTACCGCTTCTAAGATTTCCGTATCCTTCTGATTAGAAATCTCCCACTCATTGACTGCCCTGCCTGCAAGCTTACTCTGCTCCTCTGCTGCCTTAAGTTCCTCTGAAAGCTTCTCTACGTCCGGTTTTTCTTTCTCTCCTACAGTTTCTTTCGCTGTCTCATAGCGGCTCTGATACATCGTCTTCTGATTCTGATAATCTTCCCTTTTCTGCCGCATCTCTTCCATGGCATCTATCGAATACTGCTCCACCAGAGTCTGCCATTCCAGTTTGGAAATATCTTTTTCTTCTATATATAAATCATATTTTTGCTGCTTGGCTTCTGCTTCCTTTTTCCGTTCCGGAAGTTCTCTTTCACAACGGACAATGCCTGTCTGTGTACCGGTTTTCTCTTCCTCTAAGCGGCTCTTTTCTTTATCAGCCTTTGCATATGCACTTTCTGCAGAAGCCTTCTTCTGCTGTGCTTCTGCCAAGACTTCATCCGCTTCTTTTTCAGATGTATAGTCAAGGGTGCGGTTCCGCTCTGTGTAAGCTGCCTGACAACGGTCAAACTGCTCTTTTGCCAATAGCTTCTTTTCTGTTGCTTCTGTCTCTTCTTTTTGAAGTGCAATCTTTTTTGCTTCTGCCTCTTCTAATTTATGAGACAATTCCTTCTTCTTTTTTATCTCCTGAGAAAGTGTTTCTTCTTCTTTTGCAAGCTTTTTCTTTTGCGCGACAAGCCACGGTTCTATTTCATTATCGGCTGCCGGGTTTGCTTCCTTTCCAAAGGCTTCTATTTTATTCCGGCACTTTTCCTTTCTTTCTGCCAACTCTTTCTCCCGGTTCTCTCTTCTTACGTGGCATGCACCGGCTTCTGTAGATGCCGCTTCCTGCTTCTGTTGTAACTTTGCAATCGTTTTTTCTAAAGCTTCTAACATTTCCCGGCTTAATTCTTCCTGCATTTCTACCGCAATGCATGGCTTTGGATGTTCCATGGAACCACAGACCGGGCATGGCTCTCCCTCTTTTAATTCCTTTGCTAAAATACCTGCCTGCGCATCGAAAAACCGCTTACGATATGCTTCGTATTCCTGCTGCTTTGCCTGATACTGTCCGGATGCTTCCCGATAAATCTCTTTTGCATGTTCCTCCTGTTTCTTTTCTTTACCAAGAAGCTGCTTTGATTCTGTAATCTCTGCTACGGCATCTTCGATTTCTGCAAGAGCATTTTTCTTTCCGGTAATCTGTAACTGCCTTACTTCCATTCCTTCGAAGGCTTCTGCTTCTTTCTTCCACTGCACGATATTCTGCTCTAAGACAGTGCTTTTTTCTTTTGTCTCTTTTTCCGTCTCTTCCGCCTGCTGCAAAGCATCTTTACTCTGCTCTACTTCCTGTGCGGCTTTTCTTATTTCTTTCAATGCCGCTTTCGTGCGATTTACTTTTTCTTCTATAATACTGTAATTCTTCTGCTGTGTTTCCTTTTCCGCCTCTGCTAAGTTTCTTTCCTTTTCTGCCACTTTTAAAGCTTTCTTTATCTCCGGCAGCTTTTCTTCTAATTTCTGCTGTTCTGCCTTTATATTCTCCAGCCTCTTTACCGCTTCTTCATACTGCTGATAGAGCTGCTTTGCATCATAGGCAAGCTTTATCATCTGCTCTAACCGGGCAGTCTCTTTTATCTCCTCTTCCGCTTCAAAAAGGCGTGCCAACTCCCGCTGTGCTTCTTCCATCTGGGTAAAGGATTTTTGCAGATTTTCCGCTTCCTGCAACGCACTCCTGCAATGCTCCCGCAGTTTTTCCGCTTCTTTTGCTTCCTTCTTTTTCTTCTTTCCCTCTTCCTTAAGATACTGGCACAATTGCTGCATCAATTCTAAAAAGCGTTCCATCTCCGGTGCTTTTGCATCCGCCTGCTGCATCTTTTTTTTCAATGCCAACAGGGCTTCGGCTTCTTCAAAGGCTTCCGGTATGTCCGCATTCTCAGCTTTGGCATGAAACTTCGTACGGATTGTGGCAATCTCTGCATCTAATTTTCTTTTCCGGTCTCCTAATTCATTGGCAATCTTTTCATATTTTTCTGTGTGAAATAATTTTCGGAAAATCACTTTTTTCTCATCGGATTTTGCCCGGAGCAGTTCCATAAATTCTCCCTGGGCAATCATTGCCACCTGCATAAACTGCCCCTTGTTCAGCCCGACAATATCAATGATTTTCTGATTCGTTTCCTTTTGCGAATAAACGATTTCATCCGGCATGATTAAGGTAACGGATTCGCTTTCTTCTTTTTCACCGCTTCCCCGCTTCAATGGGCGGACATGTCTTGGCACACGGCGCACTGTATAGACGCCGCTTTCTTCTGTTCCTTCACAGAATTTCAATTCCACATAAGGCTCTGCGCCTGCTGTGGCAAACTGACTCTGCAGCTCTGTTCCACTTTTTTTATTAGCTGTGGAACTGGCTTCTCCATATAACGCAAAGGCTATGGCATCAAAAATAGTGGACTTGCCGGAACCGGTATCTCCGGTAATCAGAAATAAATTCTGGGATGGTTTTCGAAAATCAATTTTCGTCCGGTCTCCATAGGACCCAAATGCCTGCATTTCCAAGGTTAATGGTCTCATAACTCACTCTCCTCCTCTACTTTATTGATGACTTCCTTAAGAATTTCTCTCTCTTCCTCGTTCATCTCTCCAATAAACTCACAGCATAGCGAAAAGGCATCAAGCTCTGCCTCATGCCGGAATTTTTCCATTTCATAATTGGCTTTGTGCAGCGTTTCTCTTCGAATTTCCAGCAAATTGGGAAATGCATGACGCAGCCGGTCCTGCATGTCAAAGACATTGACATCCACCTTATCGGTAAGAATCACAGTTACAAAATTATCGGATGGCTGCTTTAATACTTCTTCTAATTCCCCTTCCACAATACGCACCTGACGCAGTGGTTTTAACGGAATTACTCTGGTGGAAAGCCTGCCCTTTTCTTCCAGTTCCACCATAATAATGCCTTTTTTCTGTCCCGCTTCACTGACGGAGCAGGCAAGAGGTGTTCCGCAGTAACGATAACACTCTTTTCCCACGGTCATAAGCTTATGAATATGTCCCAATGCCGCATAGTCAAACCGCTCCAACACATCCGCAGACACTTCATCAATATTTCCCACTGTGCGGATTTCGGAATCCATCCGCTCAACATCCTCCGCCGCTTTTCCTGCCGGCAGATAGAACTGGTGGCTCACCAGCACATTCCGCTCTGCTTCATTTACATTTTCTCTTTCCAGAAGCTTATGCAAAGTTGCATCATAAGAAAGATTGTTGTCATTTTCATCCGTTCCCACAATCTGCTTTACCATAGACGGCTTCACAAATGGCAGAAGATAAAAATTCACTTTTCCATACTTATCCGTCAATGTCACTTTCTCAATGTATTCCTCTTTCGTCTCAGGCGGCTTTCCTATCATATATAAATGCTGTCTTGATAAAATGCTTCGAAAACAGTTCACTCTTGGTGCGCTGTCATGGTTTCCGCTAATCATCATAAGGACAGCCTCCGGCACCATCTCCGTCAGTTCATTGATAAAATGATCGAATACCTCTACTGCCTCTGCCGCCGGCACTGCTTTATCATAAATATCTCCTGCAATCAAAATGGCATCCGGTTTTTCTTCTCCCGCCCGCTCTACAATCTGATGCAGGATATATTCCTGGTCTTCCCTTAAATCATGATTCATTAATTTCAATCCGATGTGAAGGTCGGATAAGTGAAATATCTTCATAGCCCATGTGCTCCTTTTCTATACAGGATTATCCTACAAAGTAAGATTATATTTTTCTCTTACTTTGTATTATAGCTTGTCTGGGGTTCTGCCGCAACGGACTTCTGCCGAATTATATGGCAGCATTTTTAAGCAGGAGGCTAATTCTTTAGGGGGAAAATCTTTCAACTTTCTTCACTTTATAAAAATTTCGCAGTTTTTTTATTGATTTTATGACTTATTTATGTATAATAATTATGATGACGTAACTAGGATTTATAGTTTCTCAGTCAAGATATCATAAAAACCTGCTTTTTGCGGGCGATTATCATATTACTATATTTAAAGGAAAGAGGTAAAAAACAAAATGGCAGAAATCAATTTAAGCAAGTATGGCATTACTGGAACAACAGAAATTGTCTACAACCCATCCTACGAAACATTATTCGCAGAAGAGACCAAGCCAGAACTGGAAGGCTATGAAAAAGGTCAGGAAAGTGAACTTGGCGCAGTCAATGTTATGACTGGTATCTATACAGGTCGTTCCCCTAAAGACAAATTCATCGTTATGGACAAGAACTCCAAAGACACTGTATGGTGGACATCTGATGAATACAAGAACGACAACCATCCAGCATCTGAGGAAGCATGGAGTGCTGTAAAAGACATCGCTATCAAAGAACTTTCTAACAAAAAACTTTATGTAGTAGATGCTTTCTGTGGTGCTAACAAAGATACCCGTATGGCTATCCGTTTCATCGTAGAAGTAGCTTGGCAGGCACATTTCGTAACAAATATGTTCATCCAGCCTACTGAAGAAGAATTAAAGAACTTTGAGCCGGACTTCATCGTTTACAATGCTTCTAAAGCAAAAGTTGAAAACTACAAAGAATTAGGATTAAACTCTGAGACAGCAGTAATGTTCAACATTACAAGCCGTGAGCAGGTTATCGTTAATACATGGTACGGCGGAGAAATGAAGAAAGGTATGTTCTCCATGATGAACTACTTCCTTCCACTGAAGGGAATGGCTTCCATGCACTGCTCAGCTAATACAGATATGAACGGTGAAAACACCGCTATCTTCTTCGGACTTTCCGGAACAGGTAAGACAACCCTTTCAACCGATCCTAAGCGTCTCTTAATCGGTGATGACGAGCATGGTTGGGATGACAACGGCGTATTCAACTTCGAGGGTGGATGCTACGCTAAGGTTATCGACCTTGACAAAGATTCCGAGCCGGATATCTACAATGCAATCAGACGTGACGCTCTTCTTGAGAATGTAACATTAGATGCTAACGGAAAAATCGATTTTGCTGATAAGAGCGTAACAGAAAACACCCGTGTATCTTACCCAATCAACCATATTGAGAACATTGTCCGCCCGATTTCTTCTGCTCCAGCAGCTAAGAATGTCATCTTCCTTTCCGCAGATGCATTCGGAGTACTGCCTCCAGTATCTATCTTAACTCCAGAGCAGACTCAGTACTACTTCCTGTCTGGATTTACAGCAAAACTTGCTGGTACAGAGCGTGGAATCACAGAGCCTACACCTACTTTCTCAGCATGTTTCGGACAGGCTTTCTTAGAGCTGCATCCTACAAAATACGCTGCAGAGCTTGTTAAGAAAATGGAAAAGAGCGGAGCTAAGGCTTACCTCGTAAATACAGGATGGAACGGAACCGGAAAACGTATCTCCATCAAAGATACCCGTGGTATCATCGATGCTATCTTAAGCGGAGCTATCTTAACCGCTCCTACAAAACAGATTCCATTCTTTAACTTTGAAGTTCCTACCGAGCTTC
>OHQH01000464.1_pt1 | contig 25158 bp, 20 predicted proteins | sample 1577891 | NCBI WGS metagenome assembly OHQH01 (sample SAMEA3879601, study PRJEB24766) | human gut metagenome | biome: human-associated habitat; feature: feces | place: USA | collected 1985/1987
AAGAAATTTACTACGGTGTTGTTTATTACAGCTACGAGGAATTAAAATCAGAGATAGAACGTTTTATAAAATACTACAACGAGAAACGAATAAAAGAAAAGTTGGGATGGATGAGTCCTGTTCAATACAGGCTCCATCTTTTAGCTGCATAAAGAAAAACGAGACGACCGAAGTCGCCTCGTAAAAGTCTAACTTTGAGGGGTCACCTCAAACCGGCAGCTTCTTTTATTCTTCTTTATCCGCTCTATCTTTTTCTTCCCGCAATAGCTCTGCTTCCTGTGCTGCCTTAGCCTCTAGAATTGCTTCGTTCAAGGATAACATCTTTGCATCCAGCATAGAAACAATTTCTGCACACTCCCGCAAATCTTTACTGATATATTCCGGTGCATTTCCTTCGAATTTGTAATATATCTTATGTTCAAGACTCGCCCAGAAATCCATGGCAATGGTCCGTATCTGAATCTCAACCTTTGTATCCACTACACGGTCTGATAAAAAAATCGGCACCGTAACCAACATATGATAACTCTTATAGCCGCTTTCCTTCGGATGCCTGATATAATCCTTTACCGATACCACGGTAAGGTCATTCTGTTTTCCAATCATCTCTGCCATACGATAAATATCAGAGGTAAAGGAACATACAATACGGATTCCTGCAATGTCATTTACATAATTGACCATATTATCAATGGTACTCTCGTAACCATATCGTTTCAGCTTCTTTACGATACTCTCCGGCGTCTTAATCCGCCGCTTTATATATTCTATCGGATTGTACTGATGTACATGCTGAAATTCATCATTCAATATTTCAAGCTTGGTTCCAACTTCTTTTAATGCAGAATTATAAAGAAAGATTATGGTATTCCAACCATCTACACCTTCTGTCACTTCAATTGGTGATTCCATTTTCTACTCCTCCATGCATCTACTGCGGAAAATAACCTTTTTATATTTCCGGAATTTTCCTCATAAGTTATAATATATGCAATAACAATCTAATTTTAGTATAGCACATCTTTGTATAATATGCTTGTTATTAGTTAAATTTTTATCAATTTTTAATAATTATGCACAAGAGGTATTGCTTTTGTTTTCTTATGGTATAACTTTTATCTATATTTTCTTAAATCTTTCTTATAAATCAAGCTTCAAATCATTTTCTTTGATCCAGCCAATCTTACGGAAGAACAGACCGAATGCCCAGGTTAAAACACCCGGTAAAATGAAGCATACTAACAGCATTCCAATCCAGTCCATTGGTGTAATGGCTGCCTTGGCACCGGATGCAATATCATTAATCCAGCCGGTATAAATACCAATCTGACCAACCAGTCCACAGGTTCCCATTCCGGATGCTACAGCTGCACCGTTCATCTGAAGATGGAATACGCAGGTTGCTATTGGGCCTGTTATGGCGGAGCTTAAAATTGCCGGAAGCCAGATTCTTGGATTCCGCACGATATTTCCCATCTGTAACATGGAAGTTCCGATTCCCTGTGCGAAAAGTCCACCCCATTTATTTTCCCGGAAGCTCAGTACTGCAAAACCTACCATGTTGGCACAGCATCCTGCTACTGCAGCTCCTCCTGCCAGTCCGGTCAGTCCCAAAGCTGCACAGATTGCAGCACTGCTGATTGGCAGCGTCAGTGCGATACCTACAATTACAGAGACTAAAATTCCCATAAAGAACGGCTGCAATTCGGTTGCCCACATAATGGCATTTCCTACTGCACTGGCTGCGGCTCCGATTGCCGGTGCCCACCAGATGGATAAGCCTGCTCCGATGAAAATGGTTACAAACGGAGTAACGATAATATCAATTTTAGTTTCTTTGGATACTGCTTTACCGAATTCGGCTGCAAAGATGGTGACAATCAATACTGCCAGCGGACCGCCTGCTCCACCCAGAGTATTTGCGGCCACACCGACGGCTGCCAGTGAAAAAAGCACCAGTGGTGGACACTGCAAAGCAAAACCAATGGAGATTGCCATTGCCGGACCGGTTGCTGCTTTGGCATATCCACCGATGTCCACCAGAAGCTGGATGCCAGCCTGCTCACCAATTGTACTGATAATTGTTCCAATTAAAAGAGAAGCAAAAAGACCTTGTGCCATTGCACCTAAGGCATCAATGCCATATCTTTTTGCTGAGATAATAATATTTTTGCGTTTTAAGAACGCTTTTATCTTTTCCATTTTTCTTCCTCCTTGACTTTAGCTGTCTTGTCAGTTGTCTTGTCAGTCAAGGAGTAGTTTACCATATCGAGAAAAAAAGTCAAGCTGTTATCTTGCGTAGCCTTTTTCCCGTAATTTTTCTTCTATGATGTCAAGTAATTGTTCTGAATCTGCTTCTACGGTATGAAAGTGTTTATTTCCGGTCAGTGTCTTAAGCGGCTTTGCCTTGCTCTTTGCAACCTTTGCAATAAATTCGTCCACATCCTGACGGCTTTTTAAAATCAGATCCACCGTTATCTGTCCGTAAATATCATGTTCGATTACGACGTCTAAGACTTTTCCACCGAAATCCACGATGGTATAAAGCTCATCCTGTGTCTGTTCATCACTGTGGCTTACTGCAATGGTTCTTCTTGCTTTCTGTGTCTCTTCCGAAGGGTCATAAAGCACATAGCCTTTGTTGGTGCTTAAAATATTCTTATTTACTGCACGAAGCAATGCAATATCCTGTACAATCACCTGACGGCTGACTCCTAATTCTTTTGCCAATTCTGTTCCGGACAAAGGTTTTCCCTTCTCCCCCAGCATCTTAATGATGGTATCCCGGCGCATCTGCCCTTCCATTTTCTTTCCTCCTGACACAGTTACTTAATCCTCTTCAATCACATGAATTTCCAAAAAATCAAATTCAATTTCTTCCACAAAATTATCCTGATAAAACCTGGTCTTCGCATGCCGCTTAAATTCATCCACATTGCGGTCTAACCAGATTGGTTTTCCCAAATCAAAGGTATAGCACACCTCATCTAATGCCCGGAACACCTTATGGGTTCTGGTATCCCCGGAGTCATCACAGATGGTGGTATCCTTTAACATATGATTGTCTTTAAATTCTTTTGCCCATAACCGGAACATCCCTTACCTCCTCTGGCGTGCTGCCTCATACATCAGCAGTGTTGCCGCAATTGCTGCATTCAGTGATTCTACTTTTCCTGCCATTGGAATGTGGATATAGGTATCTGCCATTCTGGCAATCTCATCCGATAATCCATTTCCTTCATTTCCAATTAAAAAGCCTGTGGGTTCTTTATAATCCGGCTCCTCATAAGAAACACTGCCCTGCAGATGGGCACTGTAAAGCTTTATTTTCCGGGACTTTAACTGCATCAATATATCCTGCAGGTTTTCCGTCACGAAAAATGGTACGCGAAAGATACTGCCCATAGTGGAGCGGATGGTCTTTGGATTAAAAACATCTACAGTGGTGCGGTTCATGATAATTCCGCTGATTCCCGCTCCCTCTCCGGTCCGGAACATCGTGCCTAAATTGCCCGGATCCTGAATACTTTCAAGAATCAGAAGATGGGCATTTTCCCTTGGTATTACTTCTTCTAAGGTATAATCCGGCATTTTCACAAGACAAAGGATTCCCTGCGGTGTCTTGGTATCGGACACACTTTCAAACACATGATTGGCAAGTACTTCATAATTTTTCCCCTGCAGAACTTTTACATGGGATTCCTCTTCCATGAAATGCTCGGAAACATAAATTCTATCAAGCCAGCCTTCCGGGATTTCCCGGAACATACGGATTCCTTCCACAACAAAAAGCCTCTGTTCATTACGAACTTTGGCTTTTTTTACTAACTGAATTAAATTTTTTACCTGCGGATTTGCTGTACTGGTAATCATAATAACATCCTATCTGGAAAGATTTCTACAGATTTCATACTGATATTCCGGAATGGATTTGGTCATTGCCAGTGCCTCGTCAATATCATAATCTACGAATTCACCATTTTTATATGCTACAAGACGGTTTGATTTGCCTTCGCACAGCAAATCTACGGCAATGCATCCCATGGTAGATGCATAAACACGGTCTTTACAGGTCGGGCTTCCACCACGCTGCATGTGTCCTAAGATGGTCGCTCTGGTTTCAACTCCGGTTGCTGCTTCAATTCTCTTTGCCATGCTTGCGGAATGACCGATACCTTCTGCATTTACAATAATATGATGCTGCTTTCCACGTTTTCTGTTCTCTATAATATTATTTACAAGCTTCTGCTCGTCATAATCATATTTCTCCGGAAGCAGGATATCCTCTGCTCCATTGGCAATACCACACCACAGTGCAATGTAGCCTGCGCCTCTGCCCATTACTTCAATGATGGAACAGCGCTCATGGGAGGTTGAGGTATCACGTACCTTATCAATGGCTTCCATGGCAGTATTTACTGCGGTATCAAAACCGATGGTATAATCGGTACAGGAAATATCAAGGTCAATGGTTCCCGGTAATCCGATGGTGTTGATTCCAAGTGCTGCCAGCTTCTGTGCGCCCTTAAAGGAACCGTCTCCACCGATTACGATAATTCCATCAATGCCATGTTTTCTGCAGATTTCAGCACCCTTCTGCTGTCCTTCCGGTGTTACGAATTCCTGACAACGTGCAGTCTGTAAAATTGTTCCACCTCTCTGGATAATGTCTGCTACATCTTTTGCTTCCATATCAATAATCTCTTCCTGCAAAAGACCTGCATAACCTCTCTTAATTCCTTTTACTTTCTTTCCCTTTGCAATAGCTTCCCTTACTACCGCACGGATAGCAGCGTTCATGCCCGGAGCATCCCCGCCACTGGTTAAAACACCAATTGTCTGAATTTCTTTTGACATTCCCTGTTACCTCCTATATGTAAACACTTCTCTTTGTTCTTTATCCAATCATTTTTATTCTAATCCTTAAACTGTGGTTTTGCAATGGCTACAACGACTTTTCTACAACTTTTACATTGTCTTTACCTAAGAAATTCCCAAGTTCTTCTAAAAGCTCTTTTGTAATTGCAACATTTCTGTTTTCCGGCAGACGCTTCATCTGTTTTTCTGCTGCAAGATAAATAACGACATGCTCTGAGCCATCGGCATCCATCATTTTTCCATAAAGAGCACCTTCTTTTTCTTCGAAATCGCTCTTACTTGGAAACTGCAGCCACAGCTCCCGTTTCACTTCATCAAAGGAAATGATTTTCTCACAAATAAGCTTGCCGTTACGGTCTTCTTCTGCAGTTACACGGCCTTCCACAAATACTTTGGCATCATTTTCAAGATATTTTGCATAACGCTCATAATCCTTCGGGAAAATGATGATTTCCACTGTTCCCACCAGATCTTCTAACGTAATAAATGCCATTGCCTTATTACTCTTGGTATACTTGATGACTTTATCGGTAATCATTCCACCGATACGCACCTTTGCGCCATCCGATACCTTAAGGGTTCCGGTCTCTTCATCCAGTACAAAGTCTGTGGTAACGGCATTGGTATTCTTCTTTAAACGCTCCATATATTCTTCCAGCGGATGTCCGCTGATATATATGCCCAGGACTTCCTTTTCAAAGCCAAGAAGCACTTCTTTGTCATACTCTTCTACATTCGGAAGCTTGATTTCGTACTCTGCCTTGTCCTCTTCCGGTGCAATATCAAAAAGTGTCATCTGACCAGCCATTGTGGTCTTCTTTTCCTGATTCAGTGCATCCAAAAGAGAACCGTATATCATCATCTTCTGACGGCGGTTTCCTTCCAGTCCGTCTAAGGCTCCCGCTTTGATAAAGTTTTCTATGGTCCGTTTATTCACTTCTCTTCCGGAAAGTCTTGTAATAAAATCCTTTAACGTGGTAAACGGTCCACGGATTTTACGCTCCTCCACAATGGCATCAATCACCGGTCTTCCGATACTCTTAATGGCAGAAAGTCCATAGCGGATTGCCTGTCCGGATACGGAGAAACCACCCTCGCCTTCATTGATATCCGGCGGCAGAATCGCGATTCCCATCTGGCGGCAGGTGTAGATATATTCTGAGACTTTGGAAGTATTGTCTAAGACTGATGTCATTAACGCTGCCATAAACTCTACCGGATAATAGTATTTCAAATATGCGGTCTGATATGCAACCACTGCATAAGCTGCCGCATGGGATTTATTAAATGCATATTTGGCAAAGTCAATCATATTATCATAAATCTTGTTTGCCACTTTCTCATCGATTCCTCTTGCAATACAGCCCGGAACATTTTCTTCCGGATTACCATAGACAAAGTTCTTCCGCTCCTGCTCCATTACCTTGCCCTTTTTCTTAGACATGGCACGGCGCACCAGGTCAGATCTGCCCCATGTATAACCGGCGAGGTCACGTACAATCTGCATTACCTGTTCCTGATATACGATACAGCCATAGGTCGGCGCCAGAATCGGTTCCAATTCCGGACAGTCATAGGTAATGCTTTCCGGGTGGTCTTTTCCCTTGATATAAGCCGGAATAAAGTCCATTGGACCCGGGCGGTAAAGAGAAATACCTGCGATAACATCCTCTAAGCTCTGTGGCTTTAACTCCTTCATGAAGTTCTTCATTCCGGCACTTTCCAACTGGAAGACACCATCGGTTTTGCCGGTTCCAAGAGAGTCTAACACTTTCTTATCGTTATAATCGATGGCATTCATATCAATTTTTTTACCGCTGCTCTTTTCTGCAAGACGGACTGCATTCTGGATTACAGTCAGTGTCCGGAGTCCTAAGAAATCCATTTTCAGAAGTCCTAATTCTTCAATGGTAGTCATGGTAAACTGTGTGGTTATGGTGCCATCGGATGCTCTTGACAACGGAACATATTCATCCATTGGTTTCTGGCTGATTACCACGCCTGCTGCATGCATGGACGTATGCCTCGGCAGACCTTCTAATCTTCTTGACATATCGATAAGTTTCTTTACCGACTCGTCAGATTCATACATGCCCCGAAGCTCCGGGTTCATCACCAGTGCCTTATCAATGGTAATTCCCAGTTCATTTGGAATTGCCTTGGCAATCGTATCCACAAAATTATACGGCAAATCCATAACACGTCCCACATCGCGGATTACTCCACGGGCTGCCAGCGTACCAAAGGTTACAATCTGTGTCACACAGTCCTTGCCATATTTTTCTACCACATAATCAATAACTTCCTGTCTTCGTTCAAAGCAGAAGTCCACATCAATATCGGGCATAGATACACGTTCCGGATTTAAGAAACGCTCAAAAATCAGATTGTAACGAACGGGGTCAATATCTGTAATTCCGGTGGTGTAAGAAACAAGGCTTCCTGCGGCACTGCCTCGTCCCGGTCCCACCATAATATCATGCTCTCTCGCATAATGGATAAAGTCCCACACAATCAGGAAATAGTCCACATATCCCATATTTTTAATAACGGCAAGCTCGTCATCTAATTTCTGTAAGTATTTTGGTGCATCGGCTCCATACCGCTTATCCAGTCCTTCATGACACAATTTATTTAAATAAGTCCAGGAATCATAGCCTTCCGGCACCTCAAAATGCGGTACCTTGGTATGTCCGAATTCAATTTCCACATGACAGCGGTCTGCAATCTTCTGGGTATTTTCCAGTGCCTGCAGTGCATATGGAAAAAGTGATTTCATTTCCTCTTCGGATTTGACATAATACTGTCCGCCTTCATAACGCATTCTGTCTTCGTCCGCTAATTTTTTTCCGGTCTGAAGGCAGAGCAGGATGTCATGAGGCTCTGCATCCTCTGCATTGGTGTAATGCACGTCATTGGTTGCTACCAGCTCAATTCCGGTCTCCTGACTCATGCGAAGAAGCTGCTGGTTTACCAGCTTCTGCTCCGGAATTCCATGATCCTGCAGCTCTAAAAAGAAATTGCCTTTTCCAAAACAGCGTTCATAGCGGTAAGCTACTTCTTTTGCTTCTTCATACATTCCACGTACCAGATTACGCTGTACTTCACCTGCCAGACAGGCACTTAGGGCAATGATTCCCTCATGGTATTTTTCTAACACTTCCATGTCCACACGCGGCTTATAATAGTATCCCTCCACAAAGCCTTTGGATACAATTTTCATCAGATTGCTATAGCCTGTGTTATTCTCTGCCAGAAGCACAAGATGATAGTATCTGTCCTCTCCATGTACCATCTCGCGGTCTAATCTGGAACCGGGAGCCACATAGACTTCACAGCCAAGAACCGGGTTAATTCCCGCCTCCCTGGCTGCCTTATAGAAATCAATGACACCATACATAACACCATGGTCGGTAATCGCCCCTGCTGTCATGCCAAGTGCCTTGATTTTCTCCACATATTCTTTTATTTTATTTGAACCGTCTAACAGACTGTATTCTGTATGTACATGTAAATGGGCAAATGCCATTCCCGCTTCCTCTCTTCCACTGTTTCTATTCTTCGCCTTTTATCACTGTCTCATATTATAGCGTTTTTTGCAGAAGGTTTCAACGACCGGAAGGAGATTCTGTGTGGATTATTCCAGGGAAATTATATCAATTTGCGGCATTCGTGCTGCTACCCATATATTAACGAAATTGTTTAGAGACTCTTAGAATTTCTCACCAAAACTGGCAATGCTGGCACATGGACGTGCCAGCAAGGCACAGATGAACATGGATGTGAATTTGTGCCGGTTGCCGGAACTTTTTTTATATTTCATGAAATTCTTAGAGACTCTTAACAATGCAGTGACATATGGGTAGCAGCCCGAATGCCGCAAACTCTTATATTTTCCCGGAATATACATACAATAAAAAATGTATTTTGACTTTCTTCTTCAATGTGCTAAACTATATGTGAAAAAATTAACGAAGTATATCTCAAGAGGTGAATATCATGGAAAAGTCTGGATTGATTGTAGAAGGCGGCGGTATGAAATGTGCTTACAGTGCCGGAATTCTGGATGCCTTCTTAGACGACAATGTTACATTTGATTATTGTATGGGGGTATCTGCCGGTGCGGCAAATACTGCTTCTTACCTTGCCGGGCAGCGTGGCCGTAATCTGCGTTTCTATATAGAGCATGTAAAGGACCCCCGCTACATCAGTATCAAAAATCTGATTAAAACCGGTTCTCTCTTCGGACTTCAATATATTTACGGAACCTTAACCAATTCCACAGGAAACGACCCGCTGGATTATGATGCCTTAGCAGCAAATCCAAGTGAATTTCATTTTCCGGCAACCAATGCTGCCACCGGAAAGGCAGAATATTTTTCCAAAGAAGATTTAGGCCGTGATGATTACCGCGGCATTATGGCAACCTGTGCCCTTCCGGGCTTCTGCAAACCGATTTCTTTTCACGGCAATTATTACTATGATGGCGGTGTTGCAGATTCCATTCCGGTTGAACGTGCCATTGCAGATGGCTGCGACAAGGTAGTAATTATCTACTGCCGTCCACTTGGCTATGTCAAGCAGCCGGAGAGTTACCGTTTTCTTTACAAAAAGATGTTACGGAAATTTCCAAATACGATTACTGCAATTGATAACAGACACTTAAATTACCGGCACTCGGTAGAAGTTGCTGCAAAATTACAAAAAGAAGGACGGGCATTTTTCTTTGCACCGTCCCATCAGGTTAAGATTGGCACTTTTACCACTGACCCGAAAATCATGCAGGAGCTTTATGATTTAGGAATCAGTGATTATGAAGCACAAAAAGATGCGCTGCGTGCCTTCTTAAACAATTAACAATATTTCTTTCTGCCTGCAGCTGCCACAACCAGTAATCCGGCTGCGGAAAACATCAGAAGCAGTATTCTTCCAACCGGTGTTTCATCACCAGTTTTTATGGTTGCAGTCTTCTGTGTTGTTCCCGTCAGGGCTGCCGTATTGGAACCGGCTGCATCAGAACTGCTTCCATTTGAAGTTCCCGCTACTGTGCCGGAACCGTTCGTTCCAGTGCTGCCTGTAGTTCCATTACTGCCTGTGGTTTCACCTGGATTGGAACCGTTTCCAGTGGAAGGGGCTTCCTTTACGGCAACTGTCACCTTTGTAGATGCAGAAGCCAGATAGTTCCCTGTCTCTGTATACCGTACGAAATAGTCACCTGCTGCAAGCTGGCTTATCTTTGTACCATCTGTAACCTTGATCCAATGAATTTCATCTGTGCTGTATTCCATTGCAGTAGTCAGGTTTTCAATGGCTCCATCACTTGCACCTGTTTTACTGGTATTTACAGCCTTCAGTCCTGTTGGTGCTGCCTGACCTGCCTTCCCTATCGTAAACTGCAGATGTGCTGCTTCATGATACACTCCAATACCTGTTATTGTTACCTCTGCATTTCCTGCATTTTTGTTATCCGAATAAGCAACGGTATAATCCGTATCCTTTGTCAGTGTCTGTCCGTCATATACCACAAGTACTTCCGGTTCCTTTGCTGTTCCATCATAAGTATAGGTCGTTGGATTCAATGTTGCTGATAAATCTGCATCAGTCATCTTACGATAACGAAGCTCCACATTCTGGGCAATCTGACCATCTGCATCCACAATGGTATTTCTGTAATCAACATCTGCCGGATTTCTCTTCCTATTTGCGATAGAAAAATCTTTTGGCAGGAATCCCCGGATTGTTCCCAGGCTTTCTTCCAGTGCAACATTAGCATAATTCGAAATACCCTGGCTTACATTCTTTAATACCAGCTTTGAATCTTCATCCATTGTAAGCTTCTCTAACCAGCACTGTCCAGAACCATCATTTCCGGATACTGTAACTTCACTTCCCTCAAGCTTTACTCCATTGTTCGTCATCCACTGTAAATCATTCAGTGCTGCTTTTGCATTTTTAAAGGTCAGTTCCTTTGTAAGTCCGACACCGCTATTAGTAATCTTTCCCTTATAGTTACCATTTGCAATGGTAAGATTGTTCCCTGAGGAAATCGTATCCAGAATCAATGTATGTCCGTTCAGGTCAAGGGTTACGGCTTTACTGTCTCCGATTGCTGCGGTTCTTCCATTTCCATAAATATCCTTCACAAATTTGATGGTATCTCCATCTTCCAGGTATCTGAAATCATTACGTGCTCCGGTTCCACCGAAGTCTCCATTCAGCATTCTCTTAGTCGTTCCATCCGTTCCAATCAGCTCTGCATATTCTATGTCATATTCTCCACAGACCATACATCTGCCAGAATATCCTGCTAAAATCGGATGTTCACAGTTATCTGCATCATATGTCTCGCCGGTTGCCATTATCTGTACCCAGTTTTCCCCGCCATCGCTATATTTTACGATATCATTCTGCGTCTGCAATGTTCCTCCCAGAAGTGGCGGAGTATCGGTAGCAGCACTTCCGGTTCTGGATATGGAAAGCTCACCGCCTGCTGCATTCATTAAAATGTTGCTTCCCCCTATTACAGAATGCCCTTCTGCTCCCAGAAGTGTAATGTAATTTCGTGCCTGAAGGTCTGCATCCCCTGCAATTGCTGCATTGTTCGCACTCTGCATGGATATTATATTTGCATTTATCTTTGCATTTCCTTCGATTATGGCAGCATCTCCATTTGCCTGCAGCATAACAACTAATGAAGGTGCCGTAATCTCTGTACTTCCGGTTGATACCGCTCCCCCTTCACTGGTTATCTCAACACCATATCCATTTTCTGCATTGACAGCGAGATTTCCTTTTACCGCAGTCTTCTTTGCGCGGATTGTTACATCTTTTACTGTTTCTAATTCAAGATTGCCTTCTGCTATTGTTTCACCCACAAGAACTATCCTGCCACTCGAACTGTTCGAATTACTGTTTCCATTGGATGACAGGAAAGTATCTGTTGCTTTAAAAAATGCCTCTGTTACATTTATATTATTTCCATTTACCAGATTAAACGAATTCAGGGAACCAGTCTTTTTCAGGCTGATTTCTCCGTTCTGCTCATCCGTTGCCTCTATCAGATACTTCACCGCTCCACCTGATAAATAGATGTCCAACAGATCCGCCTCAAGCTTAACTGAACCGGCAGAGATAAATGCATCACCAGTAACATCGTCTGCATCTAAAGTTATCTTCCCGGCGGTTTTTAAGTCCACCAGAGAAAGTCCCTTTATAAGAGCATTTCCACCCCTTCCAGAAAATTTAATATCTCCGGTATATTCATCCGTCTTAAGTACTGCATCTGCAGTTCCTGTAACCAATGTTTCCGTATCATTACAATTTGTCAGATAAAAGTTACCATCCCCTTTCAATGTCAGGGTTCCATTTTCAATCTTTAAGATTTCTGTTGAACTTCCTCCGTTCGAATATATTCTTACAATTCCTTTTACTTCCATGATACCTGCACTATAATAGATATATGCTTCCGGAAGAGCCGCCGGGTCACATTCACTCATGGTTCCACTCCCTCTGCTTCCTCCGAATTCATAGTATCTGCCATCCTCTAGTTCCGTTCCGTTTATGAATACCTTCAGTCCCTCTGCATGTACCGGTATTACTTCCTGCATTCCGGTAAATACAGTCATAAGCAGCAGTAACACTGCCAAGATTCCACATGTTTTCTTTTTTAATTTCATAAGTTACCTCCCAAATTTATTTTTCTCTTACGAAATATTTTTCAAAATGAATTTGTATACCAATTTCCTTTATACCATTCTTTTTGAAGGCTTGTCAATCGGGGTGGGATGAAAAGCACTTTAGTGGGATGAAAGATTCGTATTTTTTCGACAGGTATGCTATAATAATGCCTGAAAAGCCATGAAATCGAAAGGAGGCTATCTTATTGCGGTTTGCGATTGTTGATGACAATATAGAAGAAATACATATGACAGAGCTGCTCATCCAGGACTGGTGCGGCAGCCATAACATGACGGTCTGCTGTGATACCTTTACCGAAGGAGATGCTTTTTTGTTGTCTGCCGCCTCGAATTCCTATGATTTTGTGCTATTCGATATTTATCTTAAGGAAGCAAACGGGATTGACCTTGCGGTTTCTTTTCGCAGGATTTCACCGAAGACACCGATTGTCTTTCTGACCTCCAGCTCGGAATATCATGTGGAAGCTTTGCATGTCCACGCTTTCGACTATCTGCAAAAGCCGATTACCAAAGCTGCCATCCATCCGTTATTAGATGACCTTCTGGCTGTCCGTCCTGTTTTGGATTCCCATTTATTTCTGACCGTAAATACCAACAAGACGAAGCTTCCGATTCTTTATTCGGACATTCAATATATTATTTCAGATTCAAACTATCTTATTATTCATACCAGCGAAGAAATCCGCTGCCGTATGCTGTTTCGGGATGTTACCCGCACGCTTTCGGAGGATGAACGTTTTTTGACCATTAACCGTGGTGTTATGGTAAATCTGGACTATGTTTCTTCCATGGACGGAGCAGTCTGCATGATGAATGATGGAGCATCCTTTTCCATGAACAAAAAGCAGTCTAATACCCTTCAGCAGACTTATATTACCTGGCAATTTACCCAACGCACAAAGTCACTTTTACACGGAGGTCTGTCATGAATCCTTTTACTGTTCTGATTGCCGCAGCCCATTACGGAGTTATTTTCCCGGGTATTTTTATCTGCATCGTTCCGGTTGCTGACTGGATATCAATTCCCCTGCGGAAACTCTTTTCTGTTCTGATTCCGGTTATGACTGCAATTTGTCTGATTTTAGGCTGCGTTGAATCCACCGGGAATTATGATGCAAATCTGTTCTTTTTCCCACTCCTGTCCGTATGCCTTATTGTATATTTTATTACGGTCCGCCTGAGTAATCTAAAGCTCTGGTATTTATTTTTATGTGCTACCGCAGCCCTTTCCTTTGGCTGCATTGCCAACGATTATATCATTGCTTATACCGTCCCTTCTTCCAATGTAGATGACAGCTCTGTTCCGGGACTGCTCTTACAATACGCCATCAGCTTTCTTATTATGTTCTTATTTATCGTCATAAAAGATAAGCTGAAATGGATTTTCGAAAATGTAAATCAGCCTTTATTCTGGTGGCTTACATGGATTATTCCTGCCATTATTACTTTTTGTAATATCTTTATGCTGCCTAAGGACTACAACAATATCCGTGTAGGCCGGGTATTTGTAATTGCCATGGTTATCGAGGTGGTTCTTTTTATCTTTTTTATAACCTTCCAGATTCTGCTTTATCTCATTGCCGTTACAACTGCACAGAAAATCAAAGCAGATACCACTTCGATTATGTACCGCGCCCAGGCAAGCCAATATGTCAAGCTTCAGAATTATCTCGATCAGTCCCGTCAGGAGCGGCATGATTTCAAACATACCATTGCAGTTATGCAGGAGCTGGCCCAATCCGGGCAATATGAAGAATTAAAAAATTATATGGCTGACTACCAGCTGGAAACCGGAAGACATTCCATGCAGTATCTTTTCTGCCAAAACATGGCTGTGAATGCAGTTATCAGTTACTATGCTTCCCTTGCAGAATCCTGTCATATCAAAATGGATTTTAAGGTTATTGTTCCCCGGAAGATTTCTATTTCTGATGTAGACTTAAGCCTGCTTTTCGGCAATCTTTTGGAAAATGCCATCCATGCCTGCTGTCAGGTTCCGGTGGAAAATAGATATATCCATCTCAGTTCTGACCTTAACAGTCCGGGCACCATATATATCACAATGGTAAACAGCTTCAATGGAATTGCAAAAAAGATGAACGGGCAGTTTCTGTCTACAACAGAAAGCGGCAGCGGTATTGGACTTCTTTCTATCCAAACCACTGCCGAACGTTATCATGGTTCTACCCGGTTTTATAATGAGGAAACGGAGTTTATTTCAAATATTATGCTGCGGTTATCTTAAGAGAAAGCTATTTCATCCAATGATACTGTCTCATACTTTTCAGGCGTTTTCTCTTTATCCTCTTGTGGCATATCATATTCTGTTGCCTGTTCGCCATCCCGCAGCACTGCCTTTGTAACTATCTGTTGTTTCATCGTAAAATTTGATACTTATTCTTCCTCAGAACCACTCTTTTTTCTGGGAAAAATTACTACACCAGACACAATCAACAGAATACAGATTCCGATGATGATTATGATAGCCGGATTCCATGCGTCACTCTTAGCATGATCTGCATTCGACGCCGGAATTGTTGTATTATCTTCGGCGTTTCCATTGTCTTTTGTAGTGTCTATGCTATCCTTATTTCCACCATCCATCACAGCCACATCAATGACGATCGTGTAATCAGATGCGTGGGTAAATTCAAGTTCCGCATTTCCATCTGCATCAATCTGTCCGGCACTGACAAATTCCAGTTCACCGGTCTGTTCCTTGTAGTAGAACAGGTTTGCATACAGTCCTGAAATGTGCTGCCGATCATCTCTTTCAATGGGACACCTTCCAGTTCTGCCAGTGCTTCATTGCCGTAGCGGAAGATCCAGTCTACCGCATGACGTTTTTCATTGAAAACCATCTCAATATCCGTAAATGCAAATGGAAATTTATCACAGATTTCATAATATTTATGGTATTCCTCATCCGTCCGCGGCGGATTCTGTCCATTAATTTCATCTATCATCAGTTTCTGCTTTTCCCGCCACTCCAGCCGGACTGCCTTTCTTCTTCTCACGGTAAAGTCAATCGCTTCGCCATTGCACAGATAGATTTTATCTTTGACATTCGTGATTGCGGATACCGACACAATACACCCCTTCTTTACCTCGATACAGTCATCACCGAGCATTTCCTTTAATTCATAAATAGGCGTTATGGTCTGTAGAATATCCCCGTCTATCAGATGGATCAGGCTGAGGTATTCTGATTTGATGATATATAAAATATCTGCTATCCTTATCTTCTTTTTCATGCGTTTTGATATGATCGTAATGGATTCCTGTTTCATTTGAGACCTCTCTGTTGCCGGATGTATCTATTTTACTGTATCAGGTATAAGACTTCAAGATGCTTTACTTATCTCTCGCGGACTTTTAAAAAAATAGGACTTAAATCATTCAAACCCTTGTTGTATAAGGTTTCTCTTGATTTAGTCCTATTTTAACGTCTGATTTAATTACTGAAGATCCTCATCTCTTAATCCATCGGAACCATCCGCATGCTCAAATGCTGCAAGTTCCGGATGTTCTCTCTTTTCTTCCGTATAGTTCTCATAAGGTGCTTTCTTATGTTTCTGTTCTGCCCAGATACGGTCTGCAACCGGTCCCCACTCTTCTGCATAGTGGTCACACTTAGAGCAAAGATGCTCAACAGTCTCTTCTGCCTCAGCGTTTGTTCCCTTCGCACCAGTCTTGTTTACCATTTCTCTTAAGAGCTTTGGATTCTCAAGCATCGGACATGGACGCAAGTGGTTTCTGTTAAATGGCTGTCCTTCATGATATGCCTTAAACAATGGACTCTGCAGCATCTCAAGGATTGACTTATCATGGATATTCGAATCCGAGAAATGGATAAATACGCACGGTTCTGCGTCTCCCTGTGCATTAATATGGAAGTAGTTACGTCCACCGGCAATACATCCGCCAACAAATTCTCCGTCATTCTGGAAGTCCATTGGGAAAAATCCGATATCATTGTCTCCGGTACGAACCCAGCGAATCTTCTTAATAATTTCTTCCCGCTGTTCCAATGTCGGCATCAGCTCCGGAGCTGCGTTCTGTCCTACCGGCATATAATGGAAGTAGAAACCGAAACGTGCGCCCTTATCAGCAATGAAACGTAAGAATTTCTCATCGGTAACAGCCTCAACATTGGCTCTGGTATAGCAGATAGAAGTTCCGAATATGATACCATATTGTTTCAACAGATCCATTGCCTTCATAACGGCTGCATAATGTCCGTCACCACGACGTCCGTCATTTGTCTCAGGTGTTCCCTCAATGGAAAGAAGGAATGTAATATTTCCAAGTTCTACAATCTTCTTACATAACTCCTCATCAATCAGAGTAGAGTTGGAGAAAAGACCGAACATACAATCATTATGCTTCTCAGCAAGTTTTAAAATATCATTCTTACGAACAGTCGGTTCTCCACCTGTCATAAAGTAAAGATAAGTTCCAAGTTCCTTACCCTGTGTAACAATCTTATCCATATCTTCATAGGACATGTTATTCTTGTGGCCATATGTGCCAGACCAGCATCCTACACAATGCATATTACATGCGTCTGTCGGGTCAAAAAGAATCAGCCATGGAATATTACAGTTGTACTTCTCACGGTTTGCCCTGATTGTCTTTGTTCCACGGAAAAATGCTTCATATCCTAAATTCAGAAGGAATTTCTTAGCATAATTTGGATTTGTCTCATCCAGAACACGGTTTACAAACTTCACCCATCTGTTCTCCGGATTCTTTACATACTCTCTGACCTTATCCAATGTTGCCTTGTCTGCGCCATTTCCCCAGAAAGTCTCTGCCTTGTCAATAAGTTCAAGGAATGTTTCCTGTCTTTTCGCGATATCATCTGTCTTAGTCAACTTACCTACGATGCTATTGGTCATTATCTCAAAAGCTTTTCTTTCTACTTTGTGCTGTGTGTTTTCAACGAATGAAGCCATGCTAACTTCCTCCCTCTTTTTTCTTCTATGTATTTTAACATTTATTAGTATAAGAAACAATGCGTTTTTTTGACATATACAATAGATTTTTTTTGTATGGTCATGTTATACTTTTTCGACAATTTGTATATCTGACAGCACAATTTGTCCATTTTGTTTATAACTGCTCATCATAGACAAGTCCTTTGATATCGTCCTCGGCAAGTTTATGCTCCGCAACCTTTTTCTCTGCTTCACTCTTTAAAAGGCTGCTCTGGGTCTCCTTGTCTAATTTTGTATCAGTCTTCTTATCCTCTTTCTTGTCTGCATCCTTCTTATCCGTATCTTTCTCATTTTCTTTGATGGTCTCATCGACGTGGTCTACTGCTTCCCCAATCAGTCCTAATGTTGCTTCATCGGATGCATTGTCTAATATTTCTTCCGCTTCCTTCTGGCTGTCTATCATATCATGATGCTTTAACCGTTCCGTATGTACTGCCCGGAGGTATCCGTTATCCTCGGCTCTTTCCTTTCCAAGGTCTTTTATCTTGCTTCTGTATTCTGACTCTATTTTATAGTAGTCCATGGACTCTTTCTGATAGTCTGTCATTCCGCCTTTCTGTAATTCTGAGACATGCTCTAATTCTTCTTTGGAAAGCATGCTTCTTCCTTCTGCTGTACTGGCTTTCTTTAAAAGGTCAAGGTCTGCCTCTTCCTGGCTGCCATCCGCTACCTGGTAACGTCCCTTTAATTCAGCTTCCTTATTCTGTAAGTCGCGGATTTCACTCTGATAATCTTTTATCTCGCTGTCAATTTCCTTAATGTGGGCACGCCGCTCGTCCATCTCTTCATCCACTGCATGCTCACCGGAAAATGTATCCATAATCTTCTTTAATGCTTCTTTCTGGGCATTTGCCATCTTCTGTCCAATCAGATCTGTCTGATTCAGGTTAAGACCGGCACCTTTTATTACATTGCTGTCATTCTTATTATCCTGCTTCTTATCATCTGACTTTGCACTTCCCTGTGTCCTGTCATTCTGATATAAGCTCTGTGTCCCAAAGCTGGTATTGATTCCATTCATATACGCTTCCCTTGCCTTTCTGCAACGCTTATCCGGTTATCGGATATTTCTTTCGCTGTTGTATACACTTTTATAAATAATATATCGGTTTTCCACTGCGTTTTCCTAAGGGTTTTGGTCTTATTTTTCCTTTACAATGGCTTTCGTCAGAATCCATTCTGCCCACTGGGCATAATATTTTCCTAGAGGATGGGCATCATCACTGGTATACTGGGCATCGAGGTTTCCTGCCCCATCATCAAAGATTTCATTCACATCAATATAATAGGTCTGCTTCTGGTCACATAAGGACTCCACCACGCCATTGAGCCAGTCAATATTGGCATTGTTATAAAGGCTGTCCGAATCGGATTTTGCCTTGGAAACATGAAGACTCGCCTCTAAGAATAAAATGGCATCCGGCTGCATTTCCCGTATTTTCTCTACCACTTCACGATATTGCTTTTCTATGCTTGCATGTGGATATCCCAGTTCATTGATACCTAGCATCAGATAAATCTTTCCGTAATTTTTCCGGCTTAACACTTCATCCAAAGTTTCTTTTCCATAGCCCGGCATATCCACCTCTGTTTCAAACAGCTTAAAGGAACTTAAGCCAATCGTTGCAAATACATCCGCATCCCCAAGGTCTGCATACTCCGATAATCCTACTGTTCTGGAATCTCCAATAAATAAAGCATCGGAAAAATAGCTGATATCCTCTGTTGTAAAGGTTCCCTCCTGCTCCGTATCTGCCACCGTTTCATTATCCTTGGTACCTGTTTTATCTTCTGTATTTTCTGTACTATCAATATCTGCTTGTCCTGTACCAGCTTTATCTGTGCTGTTTTCTTCCGTTCCGGCAACTGCTTCCGCCGGCTCTTTTTCTGTGTCTGTCACCTGTGCCAGTTCTTCCTGCCTTGCCTTCTTCTCCTGCTCCGCAGTTACAAGCTTTACGGTAATCACCGGGAATGCTATCACAAATGTCAGCAGTAAAAGTATAGTAAATTTATATTTTTTCATCGTATTTCCTCACTAGAATCTGAAGTATAAGAATGGATCATCCATTCCAAGATACATACAATATACGCTCGCCCAGAATAATGCCAGCAACAGTAAGATCACCCAGAGGCGGTTCTTATTCTTCTTAAGGAGCTTCTCCTGAACGCCTGTTGCAAACAGGATACCAAGCACCAGATAAATGCCATAGGTCTTACCATATTTCAGATAATCTCCCTGAAACAATACCGTTCCGGTACTGCCAAAGAATGGGAATAATTTCTGTAAATAAATGCCAAACTGGCTTAAATCCGTAATCACAAAGACCAGCCAGGAAAGCGGTATCCAGAGTATCATATAAATATGACCAAGCGCCTTATGCCGCTCCAGCACTTTTCCAAGTCCGGCTTTTTCCACGAATAATAAGACAAAAAGCAAAAGTCCCCACAGTACAAAGTTCCAGCTTGCGCCATGCCAGAGCCCTGTCAGAAGCCATACCACAAACATATTGCGGACGGTCTTTGCAAAACCACCGCGGTTGCCGCCCAGTGGAATGTATACATATTCCCGGAACCAGCCACCCAGTGTCATATGCCAGCGGCGCCAGAAATCCGTCATGGACACTGCCATATACGGATTGTTAAAGTTCTGTGGGAAGTCAAAGCCCATCATCCGCCCCAGTCCGATTGCCATCAGGGAATACCCATAGAAGTCAAAATATAACTGCAGGCTGTATGCCACAATGCTCATCCATGCCAGCGGTGTGGAAATGCTCTCATAACCGATTGCTGTCACCTCTGTCCAAAGATGTCCCACCCGGTTTGCCAGCAATACTTTATAAGCAAGTCCCAGTGCAAATACCTTAAGTCCGGATTCCACCTTTACCATGGAATGTTTTCTCTTATGAAGCTGTTCCTGAATCAGATGGTAATTGACAATCGGTCCTGCAATTAACTGCGGGAACATGCAAAGATACGTTCCCAGTGAAATCAACGATTTTTCCGCTTTCGTTTCCCTCCGGTACACGTCCACCAGATAGGAAATAATCTGGAACGTATAAAAGCTGATTCCAATCGGCAGAATCAGATTCCATGTTTCCAGCTGTACCTTAACGCGCATTGCACCAAAAAGGGCATTCAGATTCTCTATAAGAAAGCCCAGATATTTAAACAGAATGAGCCATCCTAAATCATAGACGATTCCAACCACAAGCCAGGCTTTCCTCGCCCGCTTCGTCTTCTGTGCTTCAATCAGTTTTCCAGCCACGAAATTGACCACCACAGACATAATCATAAGTAAAAGATAACCCGGATTTCCCCTGACACCATAGTAATAAAAACCAAGGCTGGCAAGGAAAAGCCAGGCATTCTTATAAGAAGCCGGCAGGATATAATAAACCAGAAAAAATACCGGCATAAAATACATGATAAATGCTATGCTGCTAAAAACCATCTTTCGTATCCTCTCTTTACTATCTTAAAATAGTATTATCCATTCATTCTTTACCATTCATTATACTCTTTATAGATTAGACGTTCCAGATAAAAAAAAAGTTTCTTAAATTCCGTATTTCGATAAATTTCTTCTCTGACAGTAAAAAGAAAGTCCTGATGTCACAAATTCTGCCACCGGAACTGCCAGCCAGACTCCCTTTAATCCGATAATTTGCGGCAGAATCAGTAAAGAGGCCAGAATACAGACAAAGGTTCTGCTGAAGGATACCAGTGCAGATGTTTTTCCATCAGAAAGTGCCGTGAACAGCGAAGATGTAAATACGTTATAGCCGCTGAAAAGATAGTTTATGCCAAACAATGCAAATCCCGTAACTGTCATTGCAAAGGTATGACTGCTTTCTGAGACAAATACTGATGTAATCGGCTTCGCCAGAAGGATGGATGCCACCGCCATAAAACCGGAGGATATTTTTACAAACCGGTTGCTGATATGGTAAACGTTACTTAATTTTTCACTGTTCTTTGCTCCGTACTGGAAGCTGATAACCGGTGCCACACCCATGGAAAATCCAAGATACAGCGCATTGAATAAAAACTGTCCGTATAAAATAATGGTAATTGCAGCTACCCCGTCTGCTCCAACCATACGCATCAGAATAATATTAAAAAGGTATGTAATTACTGCATTGGAAAGGTTCGTTACCATCTCGGAAGAACCGTTGGTGCAGGACTGCCACAATGCTTTTCCATCCCAATGGAAGCGGGTAAAATGAAGTCCTTTTCTTTTCACCATGAAATAGATGACTCCCACTACCGCAGGAATCATCTGTCCGATGCCTGTTGCAATAGCTGCTCCGGCAATGCCAAGCTGCATTGGCCCCATAAAGACATAATCTAAGATTGCATTGGCTACACCTCCGGCAGTAATCAGTCCGAGTCCATATGCAGGTTTTCCTGCAGTTACAAAGAAGCACTGAAATAAACTCTGCAAAATACAGCACGGTCCAAAATACATCATGTCAATAAGATATGTTTTCCCATTTTCGAATAAAGAGTCATCTGCTCCTAATGCATATACAATCGGTTTATGAAAAAGTAATACAATAACCAGCAGCACCAGGCTTACAGCAACTCCTACCACTGCAAGAAAAGTAAAGTTCTCACACGCTCCCTTTTCATCTCCCTCACCCATTTTTCTTGCTACCACTGCACTTCCACCGGTTGCTAACATAACGCCGATTGCAATGAGAATACAAATAACCGGCCATACAATATTGACTGCAGAAAGAGCGCTTTCTCCTACCAGTCTTGACACAAAGATTCCATCTATGATTGTATACAATGACATAAATACCATCATAATCATAGATGGCAATGCAAATTTCAATAAGGATAATGTTTTAAAGTTCTGATTTAATGAATTCGACATGATAACCTCCTTGTCTTATGAATCACTATTTGCTATCATAAACTATATGGTAACCATATAGTCAAGGAGATTTTTTTTAATGAGTAGAAATGAATATCTGACCACCGGAGAAGTTGCCCGGATGATGGGCACTACAAAAAATACACTGTTTCACTACGACCAGCTTGGCATTTTTTCACCCGAAGCAAGAGGGGACAATGACTACCGCTACTACACCGTCCGCCAGATGGATGTGTTAGATGCCATTATCACGCTGCGGGAACTTGGCATGCCTCTGCCGGAAATTAAAGAATACATGGAACACCGAAGCCCGGAAAATTATGCCACACTTCTTACGAAAGAAAATGCTGTCATCGAACAGCAGATTCGTGCATTAAAAGAAAAACAGAAGTGGATTCAAAGACAGCAGAAACGAATTAAAACCAGCCTGACTATAAATCCGGATATCATTGAAGAAGTCTCTCTGCCAGGATTTTATATTGCAGCACACCCTATCAGTTCTTCCGATGATAAGACCATCTCCGTAAAAGTCAGTGAGCTTCTGAACTCCTATTATGAAAGTAAGGAAACTACCGGTTTTACAGTGCTTTATATCCAGATGGAACGTGACCTTGCCCGGGGTACCCACAATCTTTATCACGAGGTATGCCTTGCCATGCAGACCCCTCCCAAGAAAATGCCTTACCGGATTCTTCCGGCTTCTAAATGTCTCGCCGCCTATCACCTGGGAGACTGGGATGATATTTCACTTGCCTATGACAGGCTGCGCAGCTACATGAAGCAGCACCAGATTACTTCATCCGATGGTAGATTCTATGAAGAAGAATTGATTAACGCTACCATGACGGATAAACGAAGTGAATATCTTACCCGCATTATCGTCAGAATCTAAAAAGCAGCATTACAGTTTCATTTTCCTCTACATTTGCTTATCTATTTTACAGTGCCCCAAGAATCTCTTTTGCCCGGTCTATCTGCTCCTTTGTAGGCGGGTCTACGCCTTCTAACTGGTATGGAATTCCAAGTTCCTTCCATTTAAAGACGCCTAAGGTATGATATGGCAGCACTTCCACCCGCTCTACTGTCTTAAGGGTATCAAGAAAACTTCTTAAGCGGTAAAGCTCGTCCTCTTCTGTTGTAATACCCGGCACCAGCACATGGCGGATCCACATTGCTTTGCCATGGTCTGATAAATAAGCTGCCATTTCCAAAATATTCTGATTCGTCTGTCCGGTGAGTTTCCGGTGTGCCGCATCATCCATATGCTTAATGTCTAACATAAAGAGGTCTGTATATTTCATCAGCTCATCAAATTTACTTTTAAATGGTTCTTCCAAGGAAAATGGATTGCCGGAGGTATCGAGACAGGTATTTACCCCTTTTTCTTTTGCCAGCCGGAACAGTTCTGTTACGAAATCTATCTGTAAAAGAGCCTCTCCACCGCTTACGGTGATTCCACCCTTTTCTTTCCAATATGTTTTATAGCGAAGTGCCTTTTTTAACACTTCTTCCGGTGTCATCAGCTCTCCGCCATCTTTCGCCCAGGTATCCGGGTTATGGCAGTACTGACATCTCATATTACAGCCTTTTAAAAATACAATATATCTTACACCCGGCCCGTCTGCCGAGCCAAAGCTTTCTACGGAATGGATGCGTCCTTTTATTTCACTCATATTGCCTCCTATACACCAAAATACTTACGGATGTTTAACAACCTATGATAAAAATGTGCAGGCTTTTTTTTATTAAGCCTGCACATTCTGCTTTACCTGAATCGCGGAAAAATCGTATGCTCCCCGCAGTTCGGTTACTGTCTTAAATTACATACGCTCATGACAGGTACGGGCAATAACATCAAGCTGCTGCTCTTTTGTCAGGTCGATGAACTTAACTGCATAGCCGGATACACGGATTGTGAAGTTTGCATACTCTTCTTTCTCCGGATGCTCCATTGCATCAATAAGCTTTTCTTTGCCAAATACATTAACATTCAGATGATGTGCACCCTGATCAAAGTATCCGTCCATTACATTTACAAGGTTATCGATTCTTTCCTGCTCGTTGTTTCCAAGTGCGCCAGGATTGATGGTCTGTGTATTGGAAATACCATCTAATGCCCACTCATATGGAAGCTTGGTCAGAGAGTTTAAGGAAGCTAAAAGTCCGTTCTGCTCTGCACCGTAAGATGGGTTAGCTCCCGGTGAAAGTGGTTCGCCGGCTTTACGTCCATCCGGCATAGCTCCGGTTGCTTTACCATATACTACGTTAGAAGTAATGGTAAGGATAGAAGTTGTAGGCTCAGAATCACGATAAGTATGATGTTTCTTTAATTTATCCATGAAAGTCTTAAGCAGCCATACTCCGATTTCATCTGCACGGTCATCATCATTTCCGTACTTCGGGAAGTCTCCTTCGATTTCGAAGTCTTTTGCAAGTCCGTTCTCATCACGTACGACTTTTACTTTTGCATATTTGATTGCAGAAAGAGAATCAATAACATGTGAAAATCCTGCAATACCGGTTGCAAAGGTTCTCTTTAAGTCGGTATCCATCAGAGAAAGCTCTGCTGCTTCATAGTAATATTTATCATGCATATACTGAATCAGGTTCAGTGTATTTACATAGATGTCTACTAACCAGTCCATCATCTTGTCATATTTTGCCATTACTTCATCATAGTCAAGATATTCCGCTGTAATTG
>OHQH01000491.1_pt1 | contig 24253 bp, 10 predicted proteins | sample 1577891 | NCBI WGS metagenome assembly OHQH01 (sample SAMEA3879601, study PRJEB24766) | human gut metagenome | biome: human-associated habitat; feature: feces | place: USA | collected 1985/1987
TTGGGAGATAACTCCAAAGCTTATGGAGATAACTCCAAAGGCTATGGAGATAGAACATATCCGTATAAAAAGGCTTAACCTGGAGAAAGAAAAGGCTTATGCTATAGGGTAGGGAGTGATATACATTCAATTGAGGCTTGACTACTCCTACAGTCATGATGTTTGAAGCGATGCTGGATATCCTGCCGGTTCGCTGATGCGGCTGTAACCGGAATATAATATGCGGCAGGCTGGTAATGATCAGACATTTAGGGAACGTTTGGATACTATCCGTAAATACGCCGTTTTGCTATAAAATGCTGTCTCGCTGCGGCTTGATCGGTTGCAGGTGCACTCACTGAGCATGAGGTAAAAAACATTGGCGGAATTAATTCAGTCTTTCAAATACAGTCTGGATTAACTCCGCCAATAGGCTGCCACTATCGGATATCTTATTTATAAGTAACCGGTATCAACCTTACACTACCATTCAATCCCGATGGCAATGGTTGCCAATCAGTATAAGGTACCGGTTTGTATTGCAGATTCACCACATTGATTTCATTGAAGATACGCCATTTCTCACCCCGACGATCCATATCCGCAATGCGGTTGGCAGGCAGATTGGTCACTTCTATTTCTATCTTGTTATCTCCCGGTTTCAGCCATTTGCCTACTTTCAACTGATAAGGTACGGCCCATGCCGTTCCGGCATCTTGTCCGTTGATGCGCACACGGGCACTTTCCCGCACATCGCCCAAATCCAGTATCCAGTCATCGGCGGGAATATGGGGAACAGTGATGATATTGGTATATACTCCCGTCGCCATGGTAATCGGAGCGTTGGGGTGAGCAATTTCAGTCCACGAAGACGGAGTGTCGATATCAAATGTACCTTCTATCCGGGGAGTGCTTTTTGTAAAATGAAGTTTCCAGCCGTGATCAAGGCTGAGGCTGACAGGTTGTTCTTGAACGTATTTCCATTCGGCAACGTCTGTCAGGGCATGGTTGAAAGTTTGCAGGATCACGCTTTCGCCGGAATGCAGTTGGAGGTGTACTTGGGTTTTGCCTTCTTGCTTGCGGGTTTGTGCTTTCCCTTTTTCTCCCGTCATCGGATTGAACAGCATGACACTTTCTGCGGGAACGGCTAAGGTTATCCAGTCGTTTACTCCTTTTTCCTGCAATGAGGAGATGAAATAATGATGTCCATCGGCATGGGAGCGGCGGATACATTGTAAGCCATACCGCGTTTTCATCTCTTCGGGAACAACACCGCTTTTTTCCAAGGCAGATTGATAGTTGTTTCCTGTAATGATGATCCCTTTTTGATAAGGAGTTGCCACCGTCTCATCGAAAGAAGCAATTTCCGGAAGTTGCTTTTGTAATTGCGCAAAGCCTTTCCGGCGTGCTTCCAGTTTTCCATAACCGGGTACATCCTGCGGATAGTTTTCGGTAAAGATGATAGTAGCTCCGGCTTGTGCCAGCTTTAGTAAATGGCCGAGTACCTCGGACGGCATTAGTTTTACAGCAGGAATGATGATGGCCTTATAGGAAGTTCCTCCTTTGGTCAGTAATTTGCCATTTACGCAACGGGTGCTTTTCACAAAGTTGTCAGAGATATAATCCATGTCATAGCCGCAATTGCTGATGGTATGAACGGTCTCTATAAACTTGGGAGCACGTTTTGCCATATCATGGATGCTGAACAGCAAAAGACGGCCCGGCTGTTCCTGCCACATATCATATACAGGCAGATAAACAAGAAAATCATTGTCCGGTTTTCCCATTTGCAGGAAAGACTGGCAACGGGTGATATATTCAAAGAAAGCAGGAGCATCCTGCCAAATGTTATTGGTAGGAGACATGTCAATAGAGGCATAGAACTTCCATCCCGGCCATTTGGCTTCTTTGGGACTGTAGGGAGTTCCGTGGAAAAACATGTGGTTTACACCTGATACGAACATCAAATCCATATCCGGTTTGCACTGGGAAAGTGAGGTACGGAAATGTTCTGTCAGCCAGGTGAATGTTTCGGATGAGGTGTAAGGCTTTCCGGCGATATGGGCAGCGGAAGAGGCATACTTCAGCATGGAAAGGTCGGAGTCATTCTTACGTGTCAGGGAATCTTGACGCAATCCTTTAATATGGAATTGCGACAGGCCGAACCCTTCGCATTCGGGAATATCCACGGAGGCATAGGTATCTATCAGATTGGCAGGGGAACCATGTGCCTGGTTACGGGTGATGCTGCCGTGACCGTGTGCCCAGTTAGTCCATTGGGTACTGAAATTCTCAATCAATAAATCGGAGATGGTTTCGCGATAGTCACTGACTATGCGGGCGGTGGTTTCATTACGGTCCTGAGCTATAAATTCAGGGAAGTGTTCTTCCAGTTTATAGCCGCGACGGCGGGCGAATTGTTCCAGAAAATCAGGAGTCCAGTCAGCACCATATACTTCGTAAGAGTCATTGAAAAAAGTATGTGGAAAATTGGTCTTGTTTTCTTTAAAGGCTTTGTCAAAGTTGGCAAAATAGCGTTTTACGGCTCCTTTATCCAGGTGGTTCATCACATAGCCTTCTCCACCGGGAGCAGCACGTTTCACTTTTTGGAAAGTCTTGCCTATATATAAGGTGATGATATTCCAATGTCCTGCCGGAGCTTTCCATTGTAATTGTCCGTTCTTCGCTTTGGAAGTGAGGTTAAGACATTGCTTATTGTCCGCATTATAGGCCATAACCCGGCTTAAAGTGGCTACAGGGCGTTGTTTTTCTTCTTCTACTTTCAAATCTAGCGTAATTTCTTTTCCACCCTCTACTTGATAGGATTGAAAAATAGCTTTGGTAGCAGCATCTGTCATACTCACGTGAGGACCGCCGAAGGGCCATCCGGTACCGGTGTTCATATCTACTTCAATACCGATACGTTTTCCTTCAGCTTCAGTATGTTGCAACATATTCATCCATTGCGGGCTGAGGAAAGGAAGGTTATTCTTATCGTTGCCTTGAACACCATAAATAGGAGTGATTTCAACACCTCCCAGTCCGGCTTTGGCATATTCTTCCAGATTGTAGGTCAGATTGGTTGCATCGACAGCACTTCCCAGCCACCACCAGCGGGTGGCGGGGCGAGCTTCGGGTCGCACTGCCGGCCATTCTTGTGCGTAAAGGCAGCTTCCGGCCAGCAACAGGCTGAAAAATAAATATTTTCTCTTCATTCTATTTTGTTTTTTATTAGTTGGCTGTATTGAACTCTTTTCCATCCACTGTGATGTTCCTGTATCTGATATCACTGGCATCATCCGTGACAAACAAGGGACGTCCGTCCGCTTTCTCGTAATGGAAATTTACATTGTCCAAGGTGATGTTGCGTGCGTGGCGGATGTAGAAACCTTTGGCGGGAATCGTTCCGAACATCCACGGTTCAGGATATACTTTCTCTTGTTCGGGAGGAGTCAGAAGTCCGTCGGCTTCTGTATATCCTCCTTGGTGATAGATATGAATATCGCTCAGTGTCACATCTTCAATAAGGGCTCCCGGTATTCCGCTGATAATGGAGGAGTAGCGCGAGTCGGCATTAAATACATTGACGTGGCTGATGAGGATGCGTTTCATTGTGCCCACGGGTGTTCCTTGCGGGCTGCGCATCCGGGCTCCTAACCGCAGGAAGATGGGGGCGTTGACAATATCGCGCATCGTGATGTTACTGATGACGATATCTTCCAGTTTGCCACCGTCCACTGTTTCCAGGGCAAGTCCGCGACAACGCTCGAAGATGCAGTTGGTGATGGCTATGTTTTTGAAACCGCCGCTGGATTCCGTTCCTAATTTAATGCGTCCCGTTACAAATCCGTGATCCGGCGCTTGGGGCTCGTCCCTTTGCCAAGTGCAATCCAATACACTGCCACGGTCGTATCCGCTGACAAAACAATCGGAGATGGTTACATTTTCCGTATCCTTGAAATAGCCTAATCCGTAGGACGCTTTAAGCACGATAGCGTCATCCCAGGGAGCGTTGACGGTGCAATGACTGATGCGGACATTTTTGCAGCAGTCTATGTCAAAACCGTCCCGGTTGGTATCTACTTTCACGTTCAGAATGCTCAGATTGTCTACTCCTGTAGCCAGCAGGCCGAAATGACCGCAATGCAACAAAGAGAAGTCTTTCAATGTCACGTTCTTGCAGAGTTTCAAGCTGATGGCTTTGTTGCCTACACCGGGCAGGCGGCTTTCCTCACGGGTGAGTCCTTTGCCATAAATCAGTCCCGGTCCGCTGATGGTGATGTCTTCCAGACCGATTCCCCAAATAAGTGAGTTCTTCCAATGACTGTGTCCGAAATCCTGGAATTGGGTGTGTTCATTTGGTTCTGCCGGGTCATAGCCTTCCGTTGCTGATGGAAAGGCGCCGACAATCCGTGCTCCTTGTTCTATATACAGATGTATATGGCTGGCCAAACGTATGGAATAGCAGGCGTATTCTCCCGCAGGGAAATAAACGGTTCCTCCCCCCTGGGAGGCAGCTTCCTCAATGGCCCGGTTTATGGCGGGGCTATCAATGGTAGTACCGTCGGCTTTCGCTCCGTAATCTTTTACATTATAGATCTTTGCCTGTGCTGTCCATGTGCTGAGGCATAAAAGGAAGAGTATGAGTTGTTTCATGGTCTGTCTTTGCTTTTACTGAATGGGCATTAGTTTGAATTTGCGTAAATAAGATGCATTGCCATACATGGTATGCTCATCGGATAAATTCCAGAATCCGTCTTTAGAGGCAGGGTGGGCATCCCAGTCAATCACCGCCCAGCATAGTCCGATTTCATTTCCTTCCTTTAATAAAGTAGGGCGAGATAGTTCGGGACCGTCGGCATCTGCATGGTCAAAGGGGGTGATATAGAATTCCAATACCAGCTTACCCGCTTCTCCCTCCTTGAAAGAGTACTGATAGGCATAATCAGCGTATGGCTTTTGTTTCAGCCATACCTGAGGACCCCATAACATACACCAGTCATTGCCGTGAGCCGGGGTGAAGATGTGATAGTTCTGGGCATGGCATCCGTGAAATTTGAACCAGGCTTGCCACACATCTTTGGGAGCTGTGGGATGAAAACGGTCGATGAACGGCCCCCCTGAACAATCGCCATCCACCACTACTTCAAAAATATCCGTGTTCAAGGAGTTCTCACTGAACCGCCAATAATTATCGTATGCTTCATATAGAAAATACAACTTCTGAGTTTCTGCACACCAACCTACTTTGACACTGACTTTCAATGTGGTAGTGTCCGGCTGTGCATGTTTTCCCTCGTCTTCCTTTAAAGCTGCTTCCGTTATCTTATAATCAGCCGGAACGCAATCCCAGTCGTGGGTATTGCCATCTATGGCAGGAACCTTATCTGCCGGAAATTGGTACACCTTGAATTCCTGTGCCTGGGCAGACAGGCATAGGAAAAGGAAGAACAGGTATGGATACAATCGTTTCATTTTGATCGGGTTTTATGTTCTTTCCCGAATAATCCGGGTAGCATGAAATAATTATAATCGCCTCGTTGGTAGAAACAAAAGTAGAGCTTTTCTTGCGGTTTCCACGGGCATAGGGCAGAGATGACGGGGGCATCTGTCTTTTTACCGGAGTTGAATAAAGCAAGCGGGGATGCTTGTTTATGTCCGTCGGACAGACGAATTTCGGAACCGATGGGAGATACCCCATGAACCGTTCTCAGTTTCATGCTTTCACCATAATAGGTGGTAAAAGCGTTTCCTTCTATACTGAATACATTATGGAAGCAGGAGGCTACCGGAATACTGTTGTCTGTTACGGCAGAGTCGTCTGCACCGTCGCATGCACCGAAAGCCCAGCAAAGTTTGAGCTCTTCAGGTAATCGCTCACCCGAAACCTCCATGATAAAACCATTACTATTCGTCAATGGACATACAATCAGCTTTATTTCACCTTCTTTCCATAATTTATCTTTAATGGTATAAGCCTGTCCCTTTTTCTTGACACTGCATTGGTCCAGCCAGCAACTTTCATTGCCGCAAACCACTCCCAGACGGAAAGTTCCCGCACCTTTGGATAAACGGAAGGGAAGAGTCTGGGCGTTGTTGCCAAAGACAGACAACAGCATACAGAGAAAGAACGGAAGTAGCCGCCGGCTATAATTCCATGTTGTTTTCATAGCTGATATCGATTTGTGCGTTCTTATTGTTTTTTTCTTCCACACGACTGCCGTCTTCTACTTGTAACCGGACATCTTCCAGGTGGAAGTCTTCGGTAAAGATAATGCTTCCTGCTTTATTTACCTTGGCTTTTATGCCGGAAATATGGAAATTCTGCAAAGGCAGTTCCTCATTCCAGCCGGCAGCGGTGATAAAGGTTTGCACATTAGTAGCTTTTACATCGCTGAGCCATACATTACGGAAATGCGGATACCCTTTTTCTTTAGGTGTGACAGGAGTCAGCATAACCTTCCAATGTTCGGGAATTTCCTTACCTTCATATTCAGCCGGTAAGGTAGAATAACTATAGCTGGGGTTCCAGTTCAGGTCCGCTGCCAGTACATGGCGGACATGGTCTGCTGTCACTTGGGTCATGTAGATATTTTCTACGGTTCCACCGCGGTTCATGGCAGATTTCAGACGGAGGGTGGAAGAGGTTCCGTATGCTTGGAGGTTATAGCCCAATACATTTCGGATGCAGCCTGAAGTTTCGCTGCCGCAGGTAATCAGTCCCGCACCTTTACGTGCAATGCATCCACGAACAATGATATTTTCTGTGGGGCGGTTTACGCGCAGACCGTCGGCATCCCTTCCGGCTTTCAGGCAGATATTGTCATCGTTGCAATCTACTTCGCAGTTTTCAATCAGGATATTGGTGCTGGAATCAATGTCAATACCATCCGTACTGGGACCATGCCCCCCTACGTTATTATTGATTTTCAGTCCGTTCAAGGTACATTGGTCGGAATACAGCACTTGGCAACCCCAAAATCCGGTACGCATCAAGGTAAAGTCTTTCAGTGTTATATGGCGGCTGTTCGAGATGAGCATACCTCTTACACGTTTGCAGTCGTAGTCCACAATCCACCGCAGTTTGCGTTTCTCGTAATCCTTCCGCATGGTCCAATATTTATCCCAGAATATTTTTCCACGACAATCCAACGTACCTGCTCCGCTGATAGCTGCGTTTTCCGCATCTAGAATATTGATGACTGCCGAGGGCCATACCATTTCGATACCTGCCACGCGGGAGCGCATTTCGGGGTATAAATCAATATTCTCACTGGCTATCAGCGTCGTACCTTGGTTGAGGTGGAGGTTTACATTACTTTTCAGGTAGATGGCACCAATCCGGTAGTATCCCGGGGCTACTTCCACTGTTCCCCCTCCGGAACGGTGGCATTCGTCAATGGCTTTCTGCAGGGCGGCAGTGCTTAACCGGGTGCTGTCATTTTTCAATCCGTAATCGGCTGCTTGGAATATTTTTCCCTTCGGATAGGTTTTGGCTCCTACTTGGGCAGTCCACGAAAGGTCAGGAGTTCCCATCCCTTCTCCCCATTGGAATCCGGGGAGGGATTGGGCATTGGTAAAGAGGGTACCTAAGGTAAATGATAGGGTTAATAATAATGTTTTGTTGTTCATTTGTTCCTACTTTTAAATTAATTGCCGTCCGGCTTTTCAATTTCTGTAAACGGGCTGTCATTCCATTTGAAACTGTCCAAAGCATCCGGATGTGCAGGATTGTAACCGGAATAGTCGCTGCGCAAATAGTTAGAGATAGGTAATCCCGCTTTCTTTATCCCTTCAATGATACATTTGGAGATTTGATAAGCTCCGTAAGGATTGAAGTGGGTATTATCTGCCAATACCCTGTTTTGTCCCGGATAGGTTCCGGCAGGATAATGTACGAATGCCTTTTTGGAAGGTTCCACCCCCATTGCTTCATAGAGGGTACGGGTCATTTCGTTGAGATCGATCAAAGGAACGTTTTCTTTGGCAGCCAACCAGCGCATTGCTTCGGGATAATCTTCGTGAGTATCTCTGATTTTCCCGTTTTCATCGAAACTGCGGCGTTGTGTCGGGGTTACCAGTACAGGATAGGCTCCTCGTGCCCTTGCCTCATCAATGAATGTTTTCAAGCTGGTCATAAATGAATAATAAGCTCCTTTACCGGGACCTTTTTGCTTTTGGTCGTTGTGACCGAATTCCATAAAAATATAATCTCCGGGTTTCATTTGTGTCAATGCCTTTTTCAGTCGTCCTGCACCGATAAAAGTATTGGCGCTTTCGCCGGATTCTGCATAATTGGCAAAACAAATGCTGTCATTGAAGAAGCGGGGAATCATTTGTCCCCAGCTTGCCCAAGGTTCATTGTCCTGGTCTACTACCGTGGAGTTACCGCATAGGAATACGGTGGGTACATTATTTACTTTCTCAATAATCAGTTCGGACAATTGGGGTGCATCCCCGTTGAATTCCAAAGTAAGTTTGTCATCCCAGTTCAATTTTTGGCGTTCACGCGGTTTGATGCGCACATTTTCTTTTTCCGAAATATGTGTGTTGCGCTTGTTGATCACAAATGTACAAGGTTTTAACTCCCCTTTTTTTGTCTTCACATTTTCGAAGAAAAGGCGGCGTGATTCTCCTCGCACTGTTGTTTCTCCGGCAGCGCGTTTGTTTCCTATCACGGCTGTGACATGGTAGTTTCCATCGGGAACCGTAACAGAGAAAAAGAATGGAGCTGTACTTTTACCTTCCGGAGAGGGCTGTCTGTCATATCCGTATCCCTTTTCCTCCGAGTATCTGTCGGCGGGAGTTATTTTGGTATAACCGTCTTTCGTCTTTTTACCTGTGGTAAAATCGAATTTGTAAGTTTGTGCTTCGACTCCTAATGTCGCTAAAAGTCCAAGAGCTAATAGGGCTATCTGTTTCATGATTGATATAGATTGTTATTAATTGATTTTCGGTTTTAGTTCATCCGGAGAGTCATTGGTATAAGATTTGATATCACCGGCTGTTTTTGTGAACAACTCACTGATTTGTTGAGGCGTTACAGTAAATTGCGGACGGAACTGGTCCGAATTCATATAATCCAAAATGGCTTTATGCATCTGACGGGCTACAATGCGTTTCTCTGGCTGGGAAGTAATGTCCATGCTTGTCATGAGCACTTTCCCATTTAATACATTGGCTTCGAATAACATACCTATCTTGCGGCTTATAAACCAAGTGTCGATGCTTTGAACCGTAGGTTGGAAAGCGGGTGGAAAGTGGGTGAATTGCATCACTTGAGCACGATTCAGCAGTTCCCACCATTGCAGATTGCTGTGATATTCTGTCGGAAACTGACGGAATAACGGGTGTTTGGGGTTCACTAAGATACCTGTGGTATGAGGAGGACGCATTTTGAACCAGGAGGTGTTCCAGAATACAGGAGTGAATTGCTGGACCACTTCTTTACCATAACTCACTTTGCCCGCAGCTGTAATAAGCACATTTCCACCATTCTGAAGAATTTCCAGGGCTTTCGAATCCAAGGTGTCGGTAGTGTATACTTTTCCTTCGGCTATTGTCACTTGGGCGGGATAAACCCAGAAATTCCAGTCATTTACAGCTTCTGTTCCCATAATGCGTATTTCCAGATTCAGCTTTTTAGCCTCTTGGATATCAGTAAGCGGAAACTCAAGGCTACCTGTGCGATTTAAATTTCCGACAGGAATGTCTTGTGTTGCCAATGTGCCTTGCGCATATACTTTGCCATATTCGTCTTTTAACGTATATACAATTTCTGCTTGTTTTAATGCCTCGGCACCAAAATGAGCGATTTCAATATCCGCCTTTAAAATTTCCTTGTTATTATATACAAATTTATCTGTACGCATCAGTGGAACTGTAGGTGAGCAGAAACGTCTCCATTCTGCGGAGTTGATATATCCTTTTTCTTCAAAGAAAACATCGAGAACACCTACCAGTGCAGTTCCCTGACCCGAATAATCGTTCAGTGACAATAATTGGAAACCGGCATAATCGGGCGTGCGGAGTGTCTTTTCTATTTCATATTTGTAACAAAGGGCTTGCAACTTTCCGCTGGCCATCATAAATAGATGGGCTTGGTCGCTCATGTGGTTGTCAGCCAGAATGTCTTTGAAAATCTCGAAGTTCTTGGCTTTATTGACGCCTGTATATTTACGTATTTCATTGAAATTGGGGAAAGCGCACCATTGACCTGTTTCATGGGATACGTAGGGCTGTCTCACGGTGTCAAGATGATTCTGGAAACGATAGTCGTCTTGGGTGGACGGTTGTTTCTTGGACCAGGTCAGGCCACGTGCCCCAGCCTTTACATGATATTGGTTGCGAGGTTGCCATTGCCATCCGTTGCCTACCGATGCTCCGGTATATACATGTCTGGGATCCTTCTTTTCCCAATATTCTACGAACTTGGTCACCCATTCTACCCAGCGTCCGCTAGGTTCGTTTCCGCATGCCAACATGCAATAAGAGGCATAGTTGCCATATTCTTTGGTTAATGCGATGGTTTCGTCCATCAGATATTTGTCAATAGGTTGTCCCAAACCTAATTTGGGACCATGATTGGGCCAGCTCGGACCTTCGGGTTGCAGATAGAATCCTACCCGGTCGGCAGCCATAAAAGCGGCTTCGGGAGGACAGAATGAATGGAAACGCATGTGATTCAGTCCATAACTGCGACAGATACGGAATACCCGTTCCCAACTTTCTACATCCATCGGAGCGTAACCGGTCAACGGGAAGTCACAGTTTTCAACTGTTCCGCGAAGCTGGGTTTTGCGCCCGTTTACATAAAACCATTTACCTTTGATTTCAAATCGGCGCATACCGAATTGTATTTCCTTTATCTCAGTTTTTTTCCCATTGGTGACTTCTGCTTTCAGTTTGTACAGGGCCGGATGAAATTCATCCCATAGCAGCATATCATTCCCCATAGGTAATACCATTTCTGTTTCCGTCACTCCTTTGTTAAGTTTGATTTCTTGTTGTATGGCGGGAACTATATGCTTTTTATCCGTATTGAAGCTCTCTGCTGATAATTTTACTTTTGCAGTGCCTGTACCTTTGATGACGACTTTGACACGTGCCAGTTTTTGTTCCGGTTCCGGATATATTTGAATATCATCGAAATATGTTTTCGGAGTCGTTTGCAGACAGATGCGTCCTACAATGCCGTTCCAGTTTCCTTGGGTCTGGTCGGTTATGCTGTGCGAATCCGGTCCGACATTGATTTCTTTGATACGATTATCCACCCGGATGGTGATAGTACATTTTCCGGGACGGACATAACGGGTTATATCATATTGATGGGGAACACAAAGACTATTCTGCATTCCTGTCTTTTGTCCGTTCACCCATACGGTTGTTTCTATATGGGGACGTTCCAGGAACAACAAAATACGTTCACCTTTCCAGTCGGCAGGTATATTCACCTCTTTCTGATACCAAGCAGCTCCTACATAATGTTTGTCGGGAGTCAGAAAGAATGGAAATTTAATATTACCTTCTTTACGGTATTTTTCCATGTATGGATTATAATAGTAGGAACTGTCATAGAGACTGCCTGTCCATTGGGTCTTTGCGGTAACCTCATCACCTTTCAGTTTCTCGGGCATGGAACCGGGCAGGTTGATGAAGTCATTCAAAGTGTGGCTGAACCATTTTTCCTTTTCTCCATTATCCTGACGGTCTATACTGAATGACCATTTTCCGGATAAGTCAATAATTTTTTGTGCGCTTAACGAGAAGCACATCCATACTAGGCAGATTGTCAATAACGTTTTTTTCATAGTATCTTTTTACTTTGAATTTGATGTTGCTAAATTAAGGTCTTTTCATTTGCATGTAAATAGAAAGAAGTACATATAGATGGAAATTCGTATAAAATAGGGGTAATGTGCGATATATTTGTACGATTTTACATGGATATGCCTTGTATGTGCAGAAAAAAGTCCAAATCTCTTTTTATCTTTGTATACTCACAATTAAATCATTGTATACATGAAAAAACGATTATTCAGTTTGCTCTGCTTGTTAGGAACGGTTGCCGGATTATTTGCCGGTGATACGGCTTATTTGTTCTCTTATTTCATTAATGACAGTCGGGACGGTCTTCATTTGGCTTATAGTTTGGATGGGCTGACATGGACTCCTCTGAATCATGGAAAATCTTTCTTGATACCTACGGTCGGGAAGGATCGTCTGATGCGTGACCCTAGTATTTGTCAGGCGCCGGACGGAACCTTTCACATGGTGTGGACTTCCAGTTGGACAGACCGGATTATAGGTTACGCCTCTTCTCCCGATTTAATCCATTGGAGTGAGCAGCGTTCTATTCCGGTAATGATGCATGAGCCTGCTGCACATAATTGCTGGGCACCTGAATTGTTTTATGATGAACCTTCGCAAACTTATTATATTTTTTGGGCAACGACCATTCCCGGACGTCACAAGGAAGTGCTGGTCATTGAGAGTGAGAAAGGGCTGAACCATCGTATTTACTATGTTACGACGAAGGATTTTAATACATTTTCTGAAACCAAACTGTTTTTTAATCCCGATTTCAGTGTGATTGATGCAGCTATTGTACGCGATCCGGTGATGAAAGACTTGATTATGGTGGTGAAGAATGAAAACTCGTTGCCGGCAGAGAAGAATTTGAGAATAACACGGACAACACGGATAGAGGATGGATTTCCTACTACCGTTTCTCCTTCCATTACAGGAAATTATTGGTGTGAGGGACCTGCGCCACTTTTTGTAGATGATGCTCTTTATGTCTATTTTGATAAATACCGTAATCATCAATATGGAGCTGTTTGCAGTCGTGATCATGGAAAGACATGGGAAGATGTGTCTGACCGTGTATCTTTTCCAAAAGGAACCCGTCACGGAACTGCTTTTACCGTAGAGAAGGCTGTACTTGATAAATTGCTTCGTATCCATCACTTCAATCCTCTTATTCCGGATAATATCGCTGATCCTTCTTTATCCAAATTTGGTGATACTTATTATCTTTATGGTACTACTGATATTGATAAAGGATTGTCACAAGCAGGAACTCCTGTGGTATGGAAATCTAAAGATTTTGTAAACTGGAGTTTTGACGGATCACATATTGTGGGATTCGATTGGCATAAAGGACATGAATATGTCAATGCCAAAGGAGAGAAAAAGACGGGATATTTTCGTTATTGGGCACCCGGCAGAGTAGTGGAGAAGAATGGTGAATATTATCTTTATACCACTTTTGTAAAACCGGATGAGAATGCACGTACCTATGTGCTGAAGTCCGACCGTCCCGAAGGTCCTTTCCTTTTTGCCGGACGTAATTCTATATCTTCTCATTCTTTGGATGGGTTTGATCAATCTTGTATTGCTCCGGATATAGATGGGGAACCTTTTGTGGATGATGATGGAACTGCTTATTTATTCTGGCGCCGCCGGATGGCTGCCCGTATGACTGACGATTGGCAGCATTTAACCGGTGATACTGTTGTGATGAGTACGGCTCGTCAAGGGTATTCGGAAGGGCCGGTTATGTTTAAACGTAAAGGTATTTATTATTACATCTATACTTTGAGAGGGAATCAGAATTATGTAAATGCTTACATGATGAGCCGGCAGTCCCCTTTGTCGGGCTTTGAAAAGCCCGAAGGCAATGATATTTTTCTTTTTTCATCCATTGCCGATAATGTTTGGGGGCCGGGACATGGGAATGTATTTTATAATGAAGAAACAGACGATTATATTTTCGTATATCTGGAGTACGGTGACGGAGGAACTACCCGCCAAGTATATGCCAATCGGATGGAATTTAATGAGGATGGCACTATAAAGACACTTGTTCCTGATGAAAAGGGAGTTGGTTACTTGGCTGTCAGCCAGGAACAGCGCGAAAATAAGGCGCTGAAAGCTTCTTTCAGTGCATCCAGCGTACGTTCTCCCCGTACTTCTAAGGTTGAAATAGAAACTCAGCCTAATTGTCCTTTGGCTGATAAAACTTCGCTTGTCAAGGTGGAACGCACACATATATATCACCCTGGAAATGCAGGCGCCCGGTCTAATGGAACACGCTGGATGGCAGAAACAAATGATGATCATCCTTGGCTGATGGTGGATTTGGGTGAAGCCATGCAGGTAACGGAGTGTCAATTTGCCTTTGTACACCCTGCTGAAGGCCATGCCTGGCATCTCGAAAAATCCAATGATGGTACTAATTGGCAACCTTGTGCCGGAGTAAAAGAGGTGAAGGCATGTTCACCTCATGTGGTAACGGTGGGAGATAAAGTACGTTATTTGCGTTTGCACATAGATAAAGGTGCAGCCGGATTATGGGAATGGAAAATCTATTAAATTACTATTTTATCATGAAAAAACGATTTGTGACCGTTCTTTTGGCTTGTTCTTTGGCCGGAGGACTTTTTGCACAACAGCCTTGGTTTAAAGACAAGGATTTGACCTTGACCGGTGCTTATTATTATCCTGAGCATTGGGATGAGAGTCAATGGGAGAGAGATTTTAAACAGATGCACGATTTGGGTTTTGAATTCACCCATTTCGCGGAATTTGCTTGGGCGCAATTGGAACCGGAAGAGGGAAAATATGATTTTGCCTGGTTGGATAAAGCGGTGGCTTTGGCTGCCAAATATGATTTGAAAGTCATTATGTGTACTTCTACGGCAACTCCACCGGTATGGCTGAGCCGTAAATACCCTGAAATTTTGATTAAAAATGAAAATGGTACCGTGCTTGATCACGGAGCACGTCAACATGCTTCTTTTGCTTCTCCCGTTTATAGAGAACTGGCTTATAAAATGATAGAGAAGTTAGCTCAGCATTATGGAAATGATTCCAGAATAATCGGCTGGCAGCTCGATAATGAGCCGGCCGTACAATTTGATTATAATCCGAAAGCCGAACTGGCTTTCCGGGATTTTTTACGTGAAAAATATCATCATGACATTAAAGCATTGAATGATGCCTGGGGAACGGCTTTTTGGAGTGAGGTTTATTCTTCTTTTGATGAAATAACTCTTCCTAAAACTGCCCAGATGTTTATGAATCATCATCAGATTTTGGATTACCGCCGTTTTGCTGCCAGTCAGACAAACGACTTTTTGAATGAACAATGTTTGTTGATTAAAAAATATGCAAAGAACCAATGGGTGACTACTAACTATATTCCTAATTATGAGGAAGGACATATAGGTGGCAGCCCTGCACTTGATTTTCAAAGTTATACTCGCTATATGGTGTATGGAGACAATGAAGGGATCGGCCGTCGCGGATATCGAGTGGGAAATCCGTTGCGTATTGCTTTTGCCAATGACTTTTTCAGACCCATACAAGGCACTTATGGAGTAATGGAACTTCAGCCAGGGCAGGTGAATTGGGGGAGTATCAATCCTCAACCGCTGCCCGGAGCTGTCCGTTTATGGATGTGGAGCGTATTTGCCGGTGGAGGCGACTTTATCTGTACTTATCGTTATCGCCAGCCTCTGTATGGCACGGAACAATATCACTACGGCATTGTAGGTACAGACGGAACAACGGTAACTCCCGGTGGACGTGAATATGAGCAGTTCATGAAAGAAATCAGACAGCTGCGGGGACAGGTTGCAGCTCGTGAGGTGAAACCGGCCGATTATTTGGCGCGTCGTACTGCCATTCTTTTTAATCATGAAAATTCATGGAGCATTGAGCGCCAGAAGCAAAATCGTACATGGAATACATTAGGGCATATTGAGAAATATTATCGCACGTTGAAATCTTTTGGCGCGCCCGTAGATTTTATCAATGAAAGCAAGGAGTTCTCCTCTTATCCTGTGATCATAGCTCCGGCTTATCAATTGGCTGACAAGGCATTGGTAGACAGATGGACTGATTATGTAAAGAAGGGTGGTAATTTGGTCTTAACTTGCCGTACAGCCCAAAAAGACCGCCATGGACGTTTACCCGAAGCTCCTTTCGGTTCCATGATAAATGAACTGACCGGTAATGAAATGGAGTTTTATGATTTATTACTTCCTGAAGAACCGGGCAAATTACGGATGGATGGAAAAGAATATACGTGGAATACTTGGGGAGAGATATTGAAACCGGGTAAGGATTCACAAGTATGGGCTACTTATACACAGGAATTTTATGAAGGAAAACCGGCAGTCACTACTCGTAAGTTGGGAAAAGGTACTGTTACTTACGTGGGAGTGGATAGTACGGACGGATTATTGGAGAAAGATATTTTGAAGAAACTATATGCGCAATTGAATATTCCTGTGATGGATTTACCATACGGTGTTACTTTAGAGTACCGCAATGGTATGGGGATTGTACTGAATTATACAGATAAACCTTATAAGTTCGTACTTCCTTCGGGAGCCAAAGTGCTGATAGGAGAGCCGGTAATTCCTACAGCAGGAGTATTGGTATTTTCTATTACTGATTGAAAACGTATGATTGATAGAACAAAAAGGAGCGGCTTCACAGTCGCTCCTTTTTACTTAACCTAAATCTAACCTTTAAATCATAGTCTATGAAAAATCGATTCACTAACCAATCATATTATTAATTTAATTTGTAAACCTCACTTCCGGCGAGCAGGAAACACCCTACTCCAAAATCTTCAAAATCGGGTACTTTATCGTATGTGACAGGTTGACTGTCTTTCGGTTCTTTTCCGGTTCCTTGTACAAGTCCTAGGAAGCCGTTAGGGTGAACGGCATCCTTCACCATAGCATTCCATGCTTTCAACAAGACTGGCAGGTATTCTTTTCTGTCCAACAGTCCGTTACGTACCCCCCATGCCATGCCATATACAAATAAAGCGGTGCCACTGGTTTCTTTACCTCCGAAGTTTGATTCGTCATGCATACTTACATTCCAAAAACCATCAGTACGTTGGCAATTTTTGATAGCTTTACTCATGGTCAGGAAATCATTGATATAGTCGGCGCGATGTTTTTCATCAGTAGGAATTTCATTCAATACACGTACCAGTGCTGCATATACCCATCCATTACCACGACTCCAATAGCAATTCTTACCGTTAGGTTCTTTGTAAGGGGGATCAAAGTCTTGGTCTCTCCACCACAAACCTTCTTTTTGGTTGTACATGCCATTCTCACCATGTTTGTTACGGGTATATTCATACATATCCCACATTTTGTCGAAATATTTTTGTTTTCCGGTCAATTTTCCCAGTTTGGCAAATACAGGCATTCCCATTTGGATGGCGTCAATCCACCACCAATCATTTACTTGAGGAGTGTTGACCAGCATATCTATATTGGCTTTGACCTTACGGATTCTTTCCGGATCGGGACAAATGTTATATAAATCAATGTAAGTCTGGCTGGCACAGTAATCATCAGCATTGCGAGTGGTGGTACCGTTGCGGAATCCCCATTCGTGGTAATTTGACCAATCGACAGCGTATTTATAATAGTCATCGCGTGGATAGACGGAGTAAAGAGCCATTAATCCTTCATAATATACTCCGCGTGTCCAGATATTACTGGGACGGGTTACATTTTTTACAAAAGAAGGAGTACGATAATCGGCATACTTCTTCATGAAGTAATCATTGACTTTTGTAACAGTTTTCAACGTTTCTTTTTTGTCCGGCAAGTCTTGTGCTTTTACAACTCCAAAACCTAATGCAACAAAAAAGAATGATAGTATTAATTTTTTCTTCATCATGTTGTTTTAGTGTTTTAATGGTAGCGCAAAAATAGGATGGTCTGGGATTTCCTACAATGGAAATGTGTACATCTTCCTTGAATATTATGCATGTGTACGCATTTCGAGTGTATTTTTTATTTAACAGTGTTCTTATTGGGTTATTTGTCTTTATTTGCAGACCGTTCATAAATCTTTTCTCCTTCTTTTATCTCTAGTTCCAAACCTTTAAAATTAACATTGGCCACATTTGAGATGCTTAATCCTTTTTGAGCTTTGATATGGCAATTCTCAAAAAAGAATGTATCATTTCCGAATGGAGCCTCTTTAAAACCATACATGGTTCCTGCTGATTGTGCTTCTCCATTTATATTCTTGAAATGGATATTGCGCAAACAGGTCAGCGGATAATGTGCAGGTGAAAGCGGAGGAACCATACGCCATTCCATATTGATATCAAAGATACTGCGCGCTCCTTTGATGGTAATATCTTCAAAAGTGATATTTTCCACAGTTCCGCCGCGGCTGGGCTGACTTTTAAAACGTAAGGGGCTCCAGTTTTCGTTATCCATCAGGCAGGAACGTATGGTCACATTGCGTATGCCGCCTGATATTTCACTGCCCATAGCCACTCCACCATGACCGTATGCAAAATGACAGTTTTCTATCAGAATGTTTTCACTGGGACGTCCTACTCTGCGTCCGTCCTCGTCTCGTCCGGATTTGATGGAGATGCAATCATCATGTGCCTCAATGCGGGTGGAAGTAATCAGTATATCATTGGACGAATCAATATCTATGCCATCGGAACTGGGTATATATTCCAATGCACGGATATCGATTCCATCTATAGTGAAGCCATTTGTGTAAAGTACATGAAGACACCATGAGGCCTGATTTATCATTTTTAAACCGGAAATCTTACCTCCCGGGCAATCTGTGAAACATAACAGTCTGGGACGTCCGGAGTTTCCGAATGGAATTTTTTTCCATTCTACTCCTTTACCATCGATAACTCCTTCACCATAAACTTTAACTCCGTCTGAATGGTCAAAATTCAAGAAAGCACATCGCCACCTTTTTTCTATACCTTCAAAACGGGTAGGGATGACAGGAAATTCATTGGGGTCGACAGTGCTGATTAGTTTGGCGTTTTTTTCTATACGTAAATCTACACCACGTGGGAAGAATAGAGCGCCGCTTAGATACTCCCCGGCAGGAATAACTATCGTTCCGCCTCCATTGTGAGCTGCTTCATTAATGATACGTTGTAAAGTGGCTGTTTCCGAATAGCCATTTCCTTTTACGCCATATTCTTTAATGTTATATTCTCTGTTATTTTTTCCGATAGATATGAGCTTGCTTTCCCATGCTTCCAGTTTAATGGTCAGACGGGTACGGTTATTGACAATTGTTGCATTTATCGGTTGGAGTGTGCCATCTGTCGCATTCCATTCTTTTGCGACTCCTACTTTATCAAAGTCTGCTGTAAATTCAGTAGCTTTATTCCCTTCATTGAATATGAAGTAGAGGTCGCCATCGGGCATTACTCTGCGCGTGTAGCGGATAGAATCATTGGCAGGTGAAATGATTTTCATTTCCGGTTCCGGAAGGGAAGAGCTTACCTGTGCTGTCCATCTGGTGGATGGCTCAATCCTGCTATTGGTTAAATCTGATAGGGAACCGGGAGCAGTGAAACTTTTGTCAATGAAAGAAGCAGGCTTCCTTCCCCAAAACAGGACCTTTCCTCCACGTGAGGAAAATGTTTCTATCACTTTCCAGGCAGATGCGGAAATAACATCTGATGATGGGATAATCAATGTTTCATATCTTTGTCCGCTTTTATTTTCCAGATAGCCGGAACCTATGGTCAGTGCTTCCGTAAAAGCATCATCGTTTATGTAGTCAAAATCTCGTTGATGAGTTAACAGCTGTTGGGTAAGAGTGACGATATCCTTATAAACTTCATTGTTACCCAGCCACATAGTAGATGTGGGGTAATACATGGCAATTCGTGCTCCCGGCTTCCCCTGACTCATCAGGTAAGTGGTGCGATTCGTATATTTATTCAGGCCTTTCATACCGGGATCACTCATCCAATTGCGATGTTTGGACCCTGCCGGCCAGAACATGAATTCAAAGAAGTTAATCCCACGGGCAATTTGATGATCTACAACAAATTTGGCTTGGGGAATGGTAGGGGAGATGTGGTAAGCTGCAAAACTTTCGCTGAATGCTCTAGGTTTTCCATAAACATGAGCTACAGATGAGGCCAGTTTGGGGAAATCATTAAGGGTACCGGGCCATATTTGGTTCCAGATTGCATCTACTCCGGGTATTTGAACTTTACTTAAATTCCGGAAATAGTCTCCTTCAGCTTTAACACATGCGGGCATTTCATGTTCTTTGTTAAGATGGGTAATGTGGGCTACTCCATTAGCCGCACACCAATCGGCCTGTAATTTGAAAAAATGGGTGGCGAACAAGCTGGACCAGACATCCCAATAATCGGCTTTTACCCTTTGTTCCTGTATGGTGGGCGAAGTGGTAAAAAAGGAGGCCAGATAGGGAGTCGGATCATACCCTTTTGTATCTTTGAATGTTTGGACAATGGAAGGAGTCCAGGGTAAATGTGCATAATCGGGTTCGTCTCCCCGGAAACCAAGTACGGTGGTACCCAGCTCTTTACCAAGGTATTTTTTATACTGTTCATGTGTCCAATCAATGAATTGTTGTACGGCAACAGGATTCAGATAATCACACAGAGAATTAGTGGCATCTTTGCCGCCGTTGGGATTATTAACGGCTCGGGTTACGGCCGTCCGAAAGTCGCTTTTGACCAATAGGATCTTCCAGTCATCCAGTCCGGCGTTGAAACTTATTTCACCATTATTAATTGCTACAGTTCTGTTAGGAGCACCGGATGTACTGACGGCTACCGCACTGATGATTTCCGGTGCTATTTTATGGTTTGTCATTACTTCTCCCCGTTTTATCTGTATGGTATCACCTATCACAAGAGCTTGCATTCTCAAATCGGGACGTTCCTGTGAGAATTTTCCTCCTGCAAATCCGCTGGGATATTTTCCTTCATCAATAATCCAGACTTTCATGCCTCGCTTTTTGGCTTCAAGTACTCCGGTACGAATCGCTTTAAACCATTCTTCGGAAAGATATTTGAAGGGTAGTTTGTAACCTGCTTCAAATATTATGGCACGGAATCCTTTCTTCTTGATAGAATCCAAGTCATTGCAAATAGTCTTTTTATCCATTTTCCCTTCCCAACCCCATATTACATGGTTGGCAAATTCCACAGGAGGGTCTGCAAATTGTTGTTCTAGACGGGAAAGGGGTGTTTCATGAATGCCTTGCCAGGATTTTATTTCATCTTTTGCGAATAAGGAGTTGAAATAAAAAAGGGAAGCAATAAATAATAGTATCTTTTGCATGATGTTTATGATTAGGTTTGAGTCTTATATGCATAAGGGCGCATCAAAGCGCCCCTACAGCAAAAGGATATCCGTTACAGTTTTTAGAGGAATCCTTCATGCTAATCTTAATATTATTCTCCTAAATAATAGGAGGGAACAGGAGCTTGTGGATATCCCATGGAACGATGAGCTACATAACTTCTATATATTCCGTCTTGCATCAATGTGGTACGACGGTCTTTTGCCGGAAGATTGGTTGTGTAGATACGTATTTCACCGGGCAATGCGGTGATTATTTCTTCACGCCAGTCTCCATATAAGTCTGCGATCATTAAGATATCACCTTCAATTCCTTGTGTCAGTGTTTCTCCTTTCCATTTTACAATACTTAGTGAACGACCGTTTGAAGAGGAACTTGCCCCCCATCGGTTATCGTCCCCTTTGAATGTTTCGCGCAATAAGTCACCGTCCCACCAGGTCCAATTACGGCAGGAGGGCACTTCCTCATTTTTACCTAAAGGTTTACCGTCAGCCGAAAGTAGATATTTGTCTGTGCTGCCTCCTTTACGGTCTTCGCTGGCAAAACATTCCAGACCTTTGTGGACCGGATCAAAATCAGCAACCATCCCATCGCCTACATGGAATGTCTTATGACCGATATTCCATACCGGTTGTCCTGTTCTGGCATCCACAACACAAACGCCACGTCCGTTCTCGTGCCAAGGTTCCAGACAAAGGAACACTTCCATACCAGGACGATCCGGGTCGATATCAGTCAGATAGATTTTATCAGGGTGTCCTAGTCCGGTAGACCATAGTAAAGTCCCGTTATCATCAAGCATGCATGAGCCTAACAGAATTTCATCTTTTCCATCTTCATCCACATCACCACATACCATATTATGGGAACCCATGCTTCTTACTACGGGATTTTCTTCATCGCCGTCCCATCGCCATGCACGTTCCAGTTTGTTATCTTTCAGCTGCCATGCATCTACAGTCATCAGTTTGTAAGTGCCACGACATGCCAATATATAAGGGGTCTTGCCGTCCAGATAGGCCATTCCTATTTGGTTACGGTTCTGCCGGACCAGATTTCCATACCTGTCATTCCGTTCAGGCCAGTCCACACGGGCAATTTCTTTTCCGGTCATTCCATCCCATACACTTAGATACTCCTCACCGGAATCTACCCGTCCTTTTTCATTTCGTTGGGTTGTTTCCGGAGCTGTTTTTAAGGCAATTTCTGCTTTGCCATCTCCATTGAAGTCGTATGCGATGAAAGGGGAGTACCAAACACCGGGCTCGATACCTTGTCCTAAATCTTTAGACCATAAAAAAGTGCCGTCACTTAAATAAGCCTCAATTTGATAAGTTGAACCATCCAAAGTACCGGGCATTCCGGGATCCACATTTTTTTCCGGGGTGCGGATGATATAATCGTAAATGCCATCCCCGTTCAAATCAGCAACGGCTATTTTGCCTGCTTTTATATTGCGGTTCAATTTAATGGACTGATAGTCTCTCAATATAGAAAAGTCCACATCCAATTTGGAAGATGTGTCAATCACTTTTTTCTTTTTATCTAATGCACAGATCCAATAGGTTGCTTTTCCGGCAACGGGAGTCTGGTCAACAAAGTCACAGGTGTTTTTAATTGGATTTTTTGATAAGCGCTGTGTCTTGCCGTTTGCAGAACGGTAGAGGTGGAAGGAAGTGTCAGTTCCATCTTGTTCCAATAGTCTCCAACTGAGGTAGATACCTTTCCCGTCTGCAGATGGAGTGGCCGTTAATCCTCTGTCTAAGTTTTCTTTTATTCTTTCTGTTGCAAAACCTTTGATTTCCGGTTTGGGCTCATGGCGTGGTTCTAGTATTTCGTAATAATATGTACGTTCACGCAAGTCTTGGGCCTCGACATTGATAGAGGAAAGTACTAATGTAGAGACTAAAAATAGTCCTATTATCCATTTTTTGTTTCTCATTGGTTGTGTTTATTTATTAAAATAAGATTTACATTTAAAATATTTTACAAAATTATCAAATAAGGTGTTATTTATTAGTATGCCTTTTTATTCAGTTTTCCACTAATTCTAAACGAATATAGTCATACATTATCCCTTTGTTAACAGAACCTGCTGGTACGGTTATGATCAATTTATTTTCTCCTTTACGTAATAGAGAAGCATCAAAGCATAAATTCCGTTCATACCATATTCCTTGTGTTCCATGACGAGTAATAACCCCATCAGGAGATAAATCTTTTATTTTGCCGACTTTAGCACCATTGACTTCTATCTCAAGTTCCTTAGTACCTGTTCCACAAATAGCACAACGTAAGACAACTTTTCCATGCACAGCTCTTTCCATGGAAAATACGATAGTATATGGAGTAGCTCTTCCTTGAGTATAAGCACCAATAAAAGGTTTAGATTTTGCTTCAGGATTTTCATTATGAGGAACATGTTGGAAAAACCAGTCTTTAGCATAATTGCTTTTTCCTATAGTAAAAGTTACATCTTTTGGAAACAAAGTTCCGTATTGAAGTGAGATTTCAGGATTATTGTGTTCTTCAGCTTTGTAGAATTCCGATGCATTCCGATTAGGTATACCAATATCCCAAAGTTGTTTACCATAGCGAATAGGAGTCCATTTCAGTTTACCTAAATCAATTTGTTTACCCGCTTCGACTATGATATCAGTCTTTATATATTCGCCCAATACACCATCTGTAAAAGCATGAAGAGTATAATGTCCAGGACGGACTTTATCTAGCATAAAAGAACCATCGACCGATCCATTTGTCCAAAATTGATAGAATTTAGCATCACGCTGCCAGTCAACCATAACCTTTGGAGAAGATTTGGGTCGAGGAGAGAGATAAGCAGGAGCAGTAAGTCCTACTACTAAATTTGTGAAACTATTATTACTATTGAAATCATTCAGTATTAGACGTCCTGTGACTTTGCTACGTTTATCTAACTTGGGATAGTTAGCCAATTCAACCCATTGATATGGCCATTTATCGGCTTCAATAGACGCACGGGACTTGGCATCAGCATAAATAGTTTTAGGATCGCTTCCGGAATTTGCATAAATAAAAAAAGGACCTACTACTTTTGTCCATTGTTCACCTGCTGCCACAT